>Ga0302325_10000292_pt1 | contig 144033 bp, 128 predicted proteins | sample Palsa_T0_2_FD_201948 | JGI IMG/M metagenome (GOLD analysis project Ga0302325, IMG submission 201948) | Peat permafrost microbial communities from Stordalen Mire near Abisko, Sweden - Palsa_T0_2 | ecosystem: Environmental > Terrestrial > Soil > Palsa > Peat permafrost | place: Sweden: Abisko...
CCAGCTTGATACTGACGCTGAGCGTGTCTCCGGTGTTGGTTTGCTGGGGCGCCGCCGTCAGGCTTTCGATGATCAGGAAACGCGGCGACTTATCCAGCAGGTTCACAAACTTGGTCAGGTTTGCGTAAGTGCCCTCGTAAGCCGCGGTGATGGTGATCTGATAGAGCGTATCGCTTCCCTCCACTTGTTGGAGGTCGTTGGATTCCGGTTTTGGTTGGATCCCCGCCTCGTGGGCGATGCGGTCCAGTTCCGCGAAAAGAGTGGAAAACGTGGTACGGCGATCGGTAGTGTACTCCCTCAGAAAAGCGTCGCCTTCCTGGTGCGCCCGTTGCGCCTTGACCACCAGGGCTTTGGTTTGGGCCAGCCGGGCCTGCATGGTGGCAAGCTGCTGGCGCATGCCGGCCTGCTGCCGCGCCAGGTCCTCGGCCGAGCCACCCCAGGGCCTGAAGACGATCAGCGCCGTCACTACGTTGGCCACCACCAGCAAGCCCAGCGCGGCGCGCACGAGCACGCGCGGGTCTTTCAGACTGAGGCGGGCCGCGACCGGCAGCAATCGTTGCGCCACCTTAAAGGTTTTGGGCATAGTTTACGCTCACGCGGCAACGGTACAGTTTGTCGGTCTGGGTGGGCGGCAGCAGGCTATGAGAATAGACTGCGCCGAATAGCGGCGAGCCCTCCAGATTCTTCAACAGGTCAAACACCGGGCCGGGTGTCTCCGAGCCGATGGTCATGTCGAGGGAAACCTGATTCGGTCCCACCACCGAAGGCCGTATGGTCATGATCCGCACGTTGTATGGCACCACCTTCTCCAGGTCCGCGAAAATGCGCGTCCAACTGATTCCTTTGCGGTACAGCAGCGCATTGAGAAAGAGGCTGCGCTCCAGCACCTCGGCGTTTTCGGGCTTCCGCAGGATGGCGTCCTCGCGGGCCTGTTCGGCCGAGATGGCGCGTATCTGCGATTCCAGGCGCGCGATCTGCCCGCGGGCATCCGCCGCCTGCCCGCTCTCCAAAGAATTCAGCGAAATCAGGAAGACCAGCAGCGCCGTCAGCAACACGCACGCAACTCCCGAAGCGACCAGCAGCGCGCGGTCGCGCCGGAAGGGCAGGCTGGCGAGATTGACAGGGATTCTCATGCTTTGAAACTCATCTCATTCAATTCCGGCCGACCGACTTCAAATATCCGAGCAGGCCGGCCTCATTCTCCCCCGGCGTCATCAAGGTCGAACGCACGGGCTCCACTTCTACTCCGAGCTCGTTATGAAACTGGCTCCGCGCCGTTTCCATGCCCTCGCCGAAACCGCAGAGCAGCAGGCGCTCGGCCTTGGCGCCAAAATTGTCTTCGACGTAAATAAAAGTCGGGTACAGATCGGCGCCGATTTCGGCGATGTCGTGAACGTGTACCTCCAGGCAGCGCACCAGCTTCAGCCGGCCGTGCTCGAGCACCATCACGGTCAGCACTCCGCCGGTGACCTTGGCTACCACGGTGATGCCGCCCGCCTCCACCAGGTTCAGCGCGGCCAGCGCGGAGGTGGTCACCAGGCCCGGGTTCAAGCCCGCGGCGCGGAACGGCGCTTCATACCGGGAGATCACTTCAAGCGGCGCCATCACCACTACCACATCGAACTTCTTGCCTTCGCCCGCCTGCGCATAATAGCTGATCGCCGCCGATTCGACGTCGAACGGGACGCTCTTGCGGACACGGAAGCGAATCAGCGCAATCTGTTCCTTGGGGTCCGACGGAAAAGTGTCGAAATCCAGGACCGCCACGCGCACGCTGTAGTCCGGCAGGATCAGCGCCACATCGCGGCGCTTGTTCTTGCCGTTGCGCGGGGCCATCTCGCGCACCGCCATGGAGAGCTCGTCCGGCATCACCACGTTGTCCTTCAGCGGCGAAAGGGAGAGCACGCCGGCCTTCAGCGGGCGGAAGTCCAGCTCCGTTTTGGGCCCCAGGCGCGCCACGGCGACCCCGGCCTCCGACAATTCAAAGACCATGGATGGCGGCGGGTCCTGCAATAGCGGCATGAGAGAATCGAGCAAACTCATTCCTTATCCTTCGATGAACGTGACCTTGTTGATTTCCTTCAAGGTGCTCACGCCTTTGCGGACCTTATCCACCGCCGATTCGCGCAGAAAGGTCATGCCTTCGTCGCGCGCCTGGCGCTTGATCTCGGAGGTCGGCCGCTTGTCCAGAATCATTTCGCGGATCTTGTCGCTGAGGTCCAGCAGCTCGTGTATGGCGGTGCGGCCGCGGTAGCCGGTCCCGCCGCAATCGAAGCATCCGGCGCCTTCCACGAATTCCACATCGCGCCACTCCGCGGGGATCAGGCCCGATTCCACCAGGAACGCGTCCGGATGCTCGACCGAATGGCGGCAGTGGTCGCACACTACGCGCACCAGCCGCTGCGCCAGAATGCAGTTCAGCGCGGAAACGAAGTTGTATGCCTCCACGCCCATGTTCAGAAACCGCCCCAGCACGTCCAGCACATTGTTGGCGTGGACGGTGGTGAAGACCAGGTGCCCGGTGAGCGCCGAGTTGATGGCGATCTGGGCGGTCTCCTGGTCGCGAATTTCGCCCACCATGATCTTATCGGGGTCGTGCCGCAGAATCGAGCGTAAGCCGCGCGCGAAGGTCAGCCCCTTCTTCTCGTTCACCGGAATCTGAGTAATGCCCTTGATCTGATATTCAACGGGATCTTCGATGGTGATGATCTTGTCTTCGTCGTTCTTGATCTCGCTGAGCGCGGCGTACAGCGTAGTGGTCTTGCCCGAGCCCGTGGGACCGGTCACCAGCACCATGCCGTAGGGCTCGGAAATGTAGCGCCGGAATTTCAGCAGGTCGCTCTCGGCGAAGCCCACCACTTCGAGCGACAGTTTGGAGAACTTCTCGCTCATGGACTCTTTATCCAGCACGCGAAGCACGGCGTCTTCGCCGTGGATGGTAGGCATGATGGAGACGCGGAAATCGATCAGCCGCCCCTTGTAGCGCACCCGGAAGCGGCCGTCCTGCGGGACGCGGCGCTCGGCGATATCCAGCTCGCTCATCACCTTGATGCGCGAGAGAATGGTCGTGTGCCAGTCCTTGGCGATGGGCGGCATGGCGTAGTGCAGCACGCCGTCGATGCGGTACTTGATGGCCACTTCCTGGTCCCGCGATTCGATGTGAATATCGCTGGCGCGCCGCTCGAGCGCGTTGAAGATGGTAGTATCGACCAGCTTGATGACCGGCGCGATGTCGCTATCCACGGCAGTGAGCTTGTCGATGGAAAGCGTCTCTTCCGAATTCTCCTCGTCTACGACTACATCCAGGGTGAAGCCTTCGGTAACCTCCTCGAGCACGCGCTGGGACTGTTCGGTCTTCTTCAATAAGTCCGAGATTTGGGAAAGCGTGGCGACCTTGACCCGCAGCTTACGGTTCAGCAGCAGGGCCAGCTCGTCGATCATGTTGAGGTTGCGCGGGTCGGCCAGGGCGATGTCCAGCGTGCCGTTCTGCGCCTTCAGGGGAACGAAATTATAGCGGAACATCAGGTCCACGGGAATGGTTCGGAACAGGTCGTGATCGATGGACCCTTCCCGCAGATCCACGTACTCGCAGCGGTAGCGCTCCGCCATGGACCGCGCCTGCGCGGCTTCCGCGTTACTAGTGTCGACTTTTCGCTCAACGATAGCCATAACTAAGAAGGGTGATGGGTCTTAGGTGATGGGTTATGGCAAACTTTTAAACCGTTTGCGATGAGTACGCCATCGCCCACCACCCAAAACCTATCACCCGTTTTTGAACCGGCACCCATCAACATCCTCATCTAATAGTGTCCGCGAGGGAGAAAATTGGCAGATAAAGCGCGATTAATACAAATGCCACAAAACATCCCATGAAAATCATAATGGCCGGCTCGATCAGCGAGAGGGCCGCGGCCATGCGCGTGTTCACATCCTCTTCGTAAAATTCGGCGACGCTGTTCAGCATTACCGGCAGCGCGCCCGTGGATTCCCCTACTTCAATCATATCGATGGCCAGCGGCGGAAAGATGTTGGTGGACTTGAGCGAGGCCGAAAGCGGCTGCCCCTCGCGCACCATTTTGCCGGCTTTGTCGAGCGCCTTGCGCAACAGCGGGGTGCCCAGCGAATCGGCCGCCGTCTCCAGACCCTGCACCAGCGGAATGCCTCCCGTCAGCAGCGTGCTCAGCACGCGCGAAAACTGCGCCACCTGATACTTCACCCAGATATCGCCCAGCAGCGGCACGCGCAGCTTCACCCGATCGATTTTGGTGCGCGCCGAATCCTTGCGCGACCAGAAACGGTAAAGAAAGAACAGACCAACCATGCCGGCGAAGCAGAACAGAATGTAGTTCCGCGCGGTGGTGCCGATGGCGATCAGAATGAGAGTCACCTCGGGAAGCTTCGCCTGCATGCTGGTGTAAAGCGCGGCGAAGTTCGGCACCACATAGGTGACCAGAAACACCAGCAGGCAAACGGTCAGGAAAACCAGCACCGAAGGGTACATCAGCGAGACCAGGACCTTCTTTCTCACGGCCAGCGAGATCTTCTGGTAGGTGATGAAGCGATCCAGAACTTCCGACAGGCTGCCGCTTTTCTCGCCCGCCATGACGGAGGTGACATAGATCTTGGGGAAAATGCCTTGCATGCGGAAGGCTTCGGAAAGCAGCGTGCCATTGCGCACCTCTTCGCGCACGGCTTTAATGTGCGGCCCCAGTTTGGGATCGGTCAGGCGGTCCGCCAGCAGGTCGAGCGCTTTCAAAATCGGCAGTCCGGCCCGTATCAGGGTCACAAACTGCTGGTTGAAAATCAGGAACTTTTCGATGTTGAGCTTTTTGCGCTTGCCGAACAGACCGCCCGAAATGTCCCCCGTCAGCCCCAGGGCCCGCTTGCCCTTGATCGAGTAGATCAGGAAGCCCTGCTGTGTGAAGCGGTCGCGCAGTTCCCTCTCCGAGCCGGCGTGGGCTACCTGCTGGTGTATCTGGCCACGAGTATCGGCGTATTTGAGGACGAATTCAGCCATTTTATTGGGTGCTCTCCACCAGTTCCGCGCCTTGCGGCATGCGAAACTGGAAAAGCTTGGCTTCGAGCGGCGGATTCAGCTTCTCCTGCTCAAAGTCGAATTCCAGGATGGAGTTGTCAAACCCGGTCACCTGGACGCGGCGGATCTGGGCATCCGGGCCGACCACGAACTCCACCCTGGTGTAAGGCAGGCTATCGGTCTTGGGCTCGGCGACGATGCGGGTGCCGCCGGCCTCAGGCTGCCCCTGAATATTGCGGAATTCCTTATCGAAGTGCAGTTTACCGAGCAAAAAGGCGAGCGGCGCGCGCATGTCGTCGCTCTCCTTGATCTTCATCTTCTCGACCTGGTGGTTGCTGGGCGTATACAGCCAAAGGAATTTGCCATCCGAGACGAACAGCTTGCCTTCGGGCGAGCTATAGTCCCAGCGCATACGGCCCGGTTTGCGCAGCTGGAGCGTGCCGCTTTCCGTCCGGCGAGGCCTTCCCGGTCCCGTATATGCCTCATGAAAAACGACTTGCAGCGTTTGCGCGTGATTGTAACGGGTCTCCACTGCCTGGAGTATGGGGCCCAGATCGGGTGTCGCGGCGCATAGCGACACAGGGAGCAGGCACAGCAATAGCCGAACGGCGCTCACACCAGAGTTGACGCTGATGGCTCGCTGAACGTGCAGCTAAAAGAAGGGTGCCGGGCGCCAAAGCAGGTGATGGCTTATGGCAAACTCTTAAATCGTTTGCGATGAGTACGCCACAACCTAACACCCACAACCCTTGTTATTGCACTTCTACCGTAATGCCCGTCTGGCTGCTGATGACCCCGATCGTCAGAACTACCGGAAGCGCTCCGGAAGCCGCACCCGGCGGAATTTGCGCGTTTACCTGCAACGCTCCGGCCACCAGGCCAGGCGCGGCGCCTACATAAAGGATATTCGCCGGCAGCCCGCCAATCAGCACCGACGCGACCTGGTTCGGAGACGGCAATGGCAGCATTAGGGCGGCAAGTTTGCCATCCACGCCCGGCGGAGTGGTCTGTCCTTCGCCGGTAGCGTAGATCTGGATGACCGCTCCCGGGCTGGTCGGATTACTGGCGGAAACCAGATGGTAGTTGGTGTCCAGGATTGCGCCGGGACCAGTGCCGGAGGCGTTGACGCTGAATATACCCGGAGCGCTCAACGCCACCGGCACGCTCACCGAATTGGAGCTGGCCTGTCCAAACAGAACCTCGACACTCGCGCTCGAAGCACCGGCGAGCTCATAAGGCACGATTGCGTTTACCTGTTCGGCCGAGGCGTAAAGCAGCGGAGCCGGATAGCCATTGAACGTCACCTGGACGTTGGCCAGCGTGGCTCCGAAAATGCCGGAGCTGCTGGGCTGGGCGCTCACGCCCGTGGAAGGCCCCAAGTCACTGCCGAATATCACCACGATCTCGCCCGGCGAGACGGCGCCGCCCAGATAACTTGCGGCGTTGACCACCCGGCTGATGACTGGCAGCGGAGCGGTGACCATCAGGGTGACTGCAACGCTTACCTGGGCAGTCCCGGATCCGGCGCTCAGGACTATTGAGCCGCTGTAAGTGCCGGCTCCCAGATCGGTGGGATTCACCGAAACGGTGAGCGGCGCGGGCGTGTTTCCCGACGCTGGCGAGACTGACAGCCATCCACTGCTCGAAGCGACGGCGGTGAACGGAATGGCGGTGCCGGTGCTCGAGACGGCCAGAACCTGCGGGGCTGGATTGGCATCGCCGGCTTGATAGGTGAACGCGAGCGGATTGGGAGAGGCGGCCAGACCAGGCCCCGAGACCGTCAGAGTCACGCCGAGTGTTAGCGCCGTCCCGCCGGTCGGAGTCACCGTGATCGTGCCGGTGTACGAACCAGCGGCGAGGCCGGCGGGAGTAGTAGTGACGGTCAGGCTGGCACTCCCCGTTCCCGACGTGGGTGTCACCGCGAGCCACGTGCCGCCGCCGCTGGTGCTGGCGCTGGCGGTGAAACTTTGCGATCCGCTGACCTGCAGGGTCTGGGCCGCCGGTGAGGCGCCGCCTTGGACGTATGCAAACGCGAGCGAGCTGGGAGTGACCAGGAACCCGGCGCCGGAGACACTCAAGGTGATTGGCACTTGGGTGACGACACCCGCGCTGGTAGTAAGCAGAACGGTGCCCTGATAGGTCCCGGAAGCCAGGCTGGCTGGATTCGCGGTCACCGTCAGCGGCGTGGCGATGTAGTTGGCGCTGCCGCTTGCCGGCGAGACCGTCAGCCAGGTCCCGCCAGTCACGGTGGTGGCGCTGGCAGTAAAGCTGGTCGACCCGTTAGCCGTTAGCTGGAGGCTCTGGCTCACCGCGGAGCCGCCCGCGGCTGCGCTAAGAGTGAGCGACGTGGGGTTAGCCACGATCGCAGTCCCGCCGGTAACGTCGAGCACCACCGGCACGGTGACTGGAACGGCGCCCGCCCCGACCGGTGTCAGGAAAATGTCCGTAAGGTATATGCCGGCCGGCAGGCTGACGGGATTCAAGGTAAGGCTGACGTTGACCGGCGTGGTAAGGCTTACGCTGGTATCAGTGATCTGTAACCAGGATGGCTGCGTGGCCGATATCGTAAACTCCTGTTGCGGAAGGTTGCTTACGTTCACGCTCAGATACTGGATCGCCGGCGCCGGGTTGCCGCTGACATAGGAGACAACGAACGCGCCCGGACTCGAGACCAGCACGGGATCGGCGGAAACGGTCAAGGTAACCGGGATATCCTGTATCTGGATGCCGACGGTGACTGCAATGTTGCCGGTATAAGTGCCGGCCGTCAGAACGCCCGGTGCGGCCGTCACAGTCACTTGAGCCGGAACGCCGCCGCTGGTGGGCGAGACCGAAAGCCAGCCCCCTCCGGAAGTAACGGTGGTGCTGAAGCCGCTGGTCCCAGACCCGCTGATCAAAAGGCTCTGCGTGGCTGGCTGCGCGCCTTCCGCCTGGGAAACAAACGTTAGCGACGAGGGGTTCGCGGTGGCTGAGACACCGCCGTTCACCAGCAAAGTGACTGGTACGCTCAGCGTTGTGCCATCTCCCGAGGTTACGGTAATGATGCCCGGATAAGTGCCGGCGGTCAAGCCCGATGGCAGGATAGTGACATTCACAGCAGCGGGCAGCGCGCCGCTAATGGAAGTCGTGACGCCATTTATCAGAAGCCAGTTGTTGGTACTGGTGGCTCGGGCGGTATAGGTGTTATTGAGAATGTCGCTGGTGAGGTTCAAGACTTGCGCCGCCGGCGGAGCGCTACCCACCACATAGCTGAAGGAGAGGGACGTGGGACTCGCGGTAAGGTTGGCGGTGGCGCCAGGCTGCAACGTGACCGGAACCGGGATACTTCCGCCGGTCGAAAGACTGATGGTGATGGTCCCGCTGTAAGTACCGGCAGCCAGCGAGCCCGGCGTCGCCGTTACGGTCAGAGTCGCCGGAGTGTAGGGGGAATTGCTGGTCACGCTCAGCCAGGTTCCGCCGGTCGTGGTGCTGGCAGCCGCCGTAAAGCTGACCGACGTGCCACCGGTGGCGGTCACCTCGACGCTTTGGGATGTTGTGCCGGATAACTCGTTGAATATCAAGGACGCCGGAGAAGCTTGCGCCGACAATGAGACGCCGATGCTGAGAGTCACGGGAATGGTCAGTGACGGGAATCCCGCGGCCGAAACGATGATGTTGGCCGTGTACAAGCCCGCCGCGTTCACGATCGAATCGAGCGTGCCGACGCCGATTCCCACAATGATCGTGGGGGAGGAAACAGTGAGAACAAAGAGACCGGCGGGAGTCGCGCCTACGGGCGCCACGGTGGCAGTCAGGGCAGGCGTGACGCCCTTGCTGGCGGTAATGGTTACGACCACCGGTTCGGGGGCTTGTGTGCCGACGGTGTATGAAAAGTTCAAGACGGCGGGGTTGGCTGACAGGGTCTGGGCGGCAACCGGCGTGGCGACCGGCAGAGCCGCAACCAGACATAAGCAGAATTTCAGGCCCAGAGATCCACGGTGATCCATGTCCGTGCTCCTTTGCTCTTAGATAATACCTTAATTGCCGGGCAATTACAGACCGTAATCTGCGATGACACCAACGAACTACTTTAAGATACTGAACAGATTGCTGTAGTCGTCCGTCCATAGCCGGACATGCGGCCCCGGCCCGAGGGGCTCCGCCGCGCCTCGCAGCAGCGGTTTATCGAAGAAATTGCGGTCCGAAGTCACCAGCACCCAGGTGGCTCCGAACACGTCATTGGCTTCGTCCTCCGTGTCGATCACGCGTGCCTCCTTGTGCAGAGACTCGGCGGCCATTTTGACCACGGGCCGCAGATCGAGGTGCTTGTTCGAGACGTGTACGGCAAGCACGGCGTTGGCTTTCAAATGTTGAAAGTACAACACGAAGGCTTCGCGAGTGAGCAAGTGAACGGGAATGGCGTCGCTCGAAAAGGCGTCCACCGCCAGTATGTCGAAGTGCTGAGGCGGTTCGCGCTCGAGTGACAGGCGCGCGTCGCCGAGCGTGACTTCCACGCGGGCCTTGCAGTTCTTGAGGAAGGTAAACTGAGTGGTGGCGATGCGCAGCACCAACGGATTGATATCGTAGATTCTGTAGTAGTCGCCCGTGCGGCCGTAAGCGGCCAGAGTGCCGGTCCCCAGTCCGATCACGCCCACGCGCATCGCGCCGCTCTGCTGCAGTTGGCGGATGGCGCGGCCAACGCCGGTGTTTGGTCCGTAGTAAGTGGTGGGCCGGCCCTGGAAACGGGGATCCAGATACTGCTCGCCGTGCGTGATGGTGCCATGCGTAAGCCTGCGGATGGGCTGGCTGTCGTCATCGTCGGCGGTGCCATCCACAACTTTCAGTCCGCCATAGAAGTTGCGAACCAGCACGCGTACATCTCTGCCGCGCTGGTGGATCAAGAATCCGGTATAGCCGGCGATGGCCAGGGTGAGCACCGCCGCCCCGAGCGGAGCGGGCCGCAACCAGGGGCCCGCCAGGGCGCTCTGCGGATCGGCGCGCAACACCATAAATACCAGGACCATGCAGGCGGCCAATCCCAGCGGCAGCTCATAGAAGCCGGAAAACATGCGCGGGGCGACGATAGCGACGAATACACCGCCCAGCGCGCCGCCCAGCGCGATCATGACGTAAAAGGTAGTCAGCCGGCTGGGATGCGGTTTCAAACGGACCAGCTCCCCGTGGCAAACCATGCAAAAAATAAACAGGCAAGCCGCGAAGAAGGGAATCATGACCTTGATCGCGCCATTCTGGGAATCCGGGTCAAGCGCGTAAGCCATACCGGCGCCCGCCACCGCAAACAGCCCGAGAAACACGTTGCGGCGATACCATCGCGCACCTTCAAAACAGAGTATGAAACTCAGTAAGTACACACTTAGCGGCAGAATCCAGAGAAAAGGAATCGCGGCGATATTTTGAGAGAGATGGTTAGTAATGGCCAGCAACAGAACCGAGGCGCAGGCGGGCAAACCTATCCAGAACAGATAAGTGGATTTCGATGGGCGCTCCGCGGCCCTATCTTCGGCAACCGGCGCGTTGTACGCGTTGCGCACGGAAAACGCAGTTGCGCCGCAAAGCAGGATGAAGGCCCCATAGGCCCACGACCAGCTTATCGCCTGACTGCGCGTGCCCAGCAGCGGCTCGAACAGCACCGGGTAACTCACCAGCGCAAACATCGATCCGGCGTTCGATAGCGCGTACAGCCTGTAAGGGATCGCCCCCTTAAACTGGCGGGCGTACCAAGCCTGTAAGAGCGGACCGGTAGTTGCAAGCAAAAAATACGGCAGGCCCACCGTGGCGGCCAGCAGAAGGAGGATTTGGAAAGTGGGGTCCTCGGAGGCCGTGGGCTTCCACGAAGCCGCCGGCGAGATGGGCAGCGCCGCCACGCTAGCGACTAACAGCAGAATGTGCGCCAGCGCCTGCAAACGCGGCCTCAGCCGGCGATAGAGCCAGTGCGCGTACAGATAACCCAGCAGTAACACCGTCTGAAAAAAAAGCAGACACGCTGTCCAGACGGCAGACGATCCGCCAAACCATGGAAGGATGGTGCGGGCGATAATCGGCTGCACCTGGAATAACAGGAAAGCGCTAACCAGGATAGTCAGGGCGTATAGAAGCATTACTTGTAAGCGGCGATTCCAGTCACTCGCTCTCCTATTACTAACTTGTGTATATGATCCGTTCCCTCGTAGGTCTTCACCGTTTCCAGGTTACAAAGGTGCCGCATGATAGGGTACTCATCCGTGATTCCGTTGGCGCCCAGCAGGTCGCGGCTGAGCCGCGCGCACTCGAGCGCCATGGCCGCGTTGTTCTGCTTGAGCATGGAGATGTGCGCGGGCTCGAGCTTGCCCTGGTCCTTCAGCCGGCCAGCCTGTACCGCCAGTAACTGCGCCTTGGTAATCTCCGTGATCATCCAGGCCAGCTTCTCCTGCACCAGTTGATGCGACGCTATGGGCCGGTCGTCGAACTGTTTCCGCAGGATGGTGTACTGGCGGGCGGTCTCGTAGCAATCCATGGCGGCGCCCACGACGCCCCAGCCGATCCCGAAGCGCGCCTGCGAAAGACACTGCAGCGGGCCCTTCAGCCCCTTCACGCCGGGCAGCATCGCGCAAGACCTCACGCGGCAATCGGCGAAAGACAGGCTGGAGGTCACCGAAGCCCGCATGGACCATTTGCCGTGTATGTCGGAGGTGCTGAAGCCGGGCGTGCCGCGCTCCACCAGAAATCCGCGTATGCCCTCGGCGGCGCGCGCCCACACCACGGCCACGTCGGCCAGGCTACCGTTGGTGATCCACGTTTTCTCGCCGTTCAGGACCCAGTCGTCGCCATCGCGCCGGGCAGTCGCGCGCATGCCCGCCGGGTTCGATCCGAAATCCGGCTCGGTCAATCCGAAACAGCCCACCGCATCGCCCGATTGCAGCCGTGGCAGCCACTTCTGCTTCTGTTCATCGGAGCCGAAGGTGAAAATCGGATACATCACCAGCGCTCCCTGCACGCTGGCAAAGCTGCGCACGCCGGAATCGCCGCGCTCCAGCTCCTGCATGATGAGCCCGTACTCCACGTTGCTCATCCCTGCGCAGCCGTAGCCTTCCAGGTTGGCGCCGAAGAAGCCCAGGCGGCCCATTTCAGGGATCAGCTCGCCGGGGAAACGCGCCTCGCGATAGCAATCGCGAATGGCCGGCAGCACGCGCTCATCCACGAATTGCCGCGCCGTCTGCCGCACCAGCAGCTCCTGCTCGTTGAACAGAGAATCGACGCAAAGGTAGTCCACTCCGCGGAACGCCATATAATCAAGCCTATCATTCCATGTTTTCCGACCGATTTCACTGGGACCTTGAACCCAACCGTCTGGCGCGCCTGCTGCGGGACAAGCGCCGCGCTGGAGTCCCGATCCTGGATCTGACCGAGTCTAACCCCACGCGCGCGGGCCTGTCGTATCCGCGCGAGATCGTAGACTCGCTGGCCGACCCGCGCGCGCTGACTTACGATCCGCAGCCTTGTGGATCTATCGAGGCGCGCGAAGCAGTCTGCCGGTATTACGCCGATCGTGGACACGCCGTCGAGCCGGACCGCGTTCTGCTGACCGCCAGCACCAGCGAAGCGTACGCCTATCTGTTCAAGCTGCTGGCCAACCCTGGCGATGAAGTCCTGGCGCCGCGGCCGTCCTACCCGCTGTTCGAATTCCTGGCCGCCATGGAATCGCTGCGCGTGGCGCCGTATCCGCTGGTATATCACGGCGGCTGGTCGATCGATTGCGAGGCGCTGGCCGCCGCCGTGACGGACCGCACGCGCGCCATCATTCTGGTGAACCCGAATAATCCCACGGGATCGTTTCTCAAGCGGGACGAGCTGCGATTTCTTACCGGGCTGTGCCAGGCGTGCGGGCTGGCGCTCATCTCGGACGAAGTCTTCGCCGACTACGCTTTCGCCTGGGACGCCGGCCGCGTGCATACCCTGGCAGGTAGCTCGGAGACGTTGGCATTTTCGATGAGTGGGCTCTCCAAGATTGCCGGGCTGCCGCAGATGAAGCTGGGCTGGATCGTGATTGCCGGACCCGCGGCACTGCGCGCCGAGGCGCAGGAAAAGCTCGAGCTGATCGCCGATACGTATCTTTCAGTGGGAACACCGGTACAGCATGCGGCCCCGCGCCTGCTGGAGCTGGGGCAAGCCGTGCAGGCGCAGATCGCGAGCCGTGTGCGCGGCAACCTGGACCTGCTGCGATCGGCCATCGGCGCGGAGTCTGCGTGCCGCGTGCTGGCGGTGGAGGGCGGCTGGTGCGCAACATTGCAGGTACCGCGCGTCCGCAAGGAAGAGGAGTGGGCGCTGGAACTGCTGGGCGAGGATAACGTGCTGGTGCAGCCCGGCTTCTTTTACGATTTCGAATCCGAGGCTTTCCTGGTGGTCAGTTTGTTGACTGAGCCGGAGATGTTTCGGGAGGGCTCCGGCCGTTTGCTGGCGCGTGTAGACCGGTTTTGACGGTACTTAACGACCCCTCGCGGCCCGGTCCAGCCCTTCAATGATCTCGCGGAAACGCTGTTCAATTGTAGCGGCTGCTTTGATTGGAAACTCCAGTTCAATCGCCATGGTCTCCAGTTCAGGCCGCCACTCTCCGGGCATGACGAATACCGGTGGGAATGCGTGTGTGGCCCGCTCATCGAAAACACGGCGCGCCGCTTCGGCGGTTTCGGAGTAGTTCAGCTCCCCAAGCGCGTCGATCAGCAGAATGTCCAGCACGTCCCGCGCCCGTCCGGTTGCCGTGGGACCCGTGCAAGCATGAAGCTTCTGGGCCACCTGGTCGGCGAGACCCAGGCACCGAATGGGCGAAGTCACTGGAATTCCCAGTTCTGCAAGACCCTGAACATGTGGGTCAATCAGGTCGATGTGGCCCGGCTTGGCGGGTCCGAGATCGACCTCGATTGTCTGCCACGAGCGCGTTCGATACTGGACGGCAACCTCAGCGCGAACCGTGTCCGCCTGTTCCATGTCCCGAATACGGGACTTGAGTCGAAATGTAAACTGGTCGAAACCCAGACGCAAGACATCCGACAGCGTCTGTATCCGGCTCGTGCGACTACCTTCGATCCCCAGATCGAGGTCCCTTGTCGCACGAGCGCGTTGTGCGAAGCGCAGTTCCATCGCGACACCACCCTTGAGATAGTAGGCGCCTAGGATGCCTTCCCGCACTGCTCTTTCGAGAACACCGCACAACGCCAGAAAAGAAACCCAGCGCCGAAGACGCTCCTGATCGATGCCGTGTTTTCGAGCTACACTAGCGAGTCGCTTCTCCAACCGCTCAGTCGGTTTCGGATTGGAACTCATGGGATCGCCGGTTCCATTTCGCTCCGGGAGGCACGAAGTGCCTTCACATACCCGTCAATCCGCCGGCGGAGCCGCTTCGCCTCGGAGTCTCTAATGAATCCTTCGCGGCGCGCGCCGGAGATTGCCTGGCGGATCACGTCGATGCGCCCGCCCGAATTGAGAAGATCCGCGATGGTCCTAGCGATCGTCGTGATCGGCATTCCTTCATGGATGGTCACGTCCTCGGGCCTGAGGTCTTCGCGATGCACGACAACACCCTTGGGCTTCTGCCGCCTCAACCGTGCGGTTTTCGGTACGGTTAGGTGAATCAAGTGGGGATTCGCGTCTGAGATCTCGTACGCTGCGAGAGCCGTTGCGTGCGAAATGGCGACCCGTTCTGGGCCGCGGTTGGCCTTCACCCAAAGAACAGCCTCGCGGTATTGGGCGAAACGGCCTGGCGTGAGATAGGGGACGCGATAAACGCCGCGAGAGATTCGTTCGATCCGGCCGCGCTGTACAAGGCGGGCTAAGACCGAGTCTGTGAAACCGGCCCGCCTGGCATGGTCAGCCGCCACCAGGCCATCATTTTCCTCGGCAAGTGACAGAAGTTCGGCAAAGCGGGATCGCGGCACAATTTGATTTTCCCCGGTCCAGAACGATATGTCAATACCATTCCATGTTGGAACTATATTGACATACGAGCAAAAGCCCGATCGAGAGCACTAAACCGTTCTTAATTAAGACGAGCGGCGATGCCGCCGGCGGTTGCCCAGACCTTCAGCAATCATGGCGGTGACCAGCGTATTCAGACTTACGCCCTCTCGCCTCGCCCGCTCCACCAGTCGTGCGTGAAGGGTTTTGGGAACTCGTTGTCTCCACTTGCCGCTGGCGGCGGCGAAGGCGCCTGGCGCAGGAACCGGATCGCCAAATTCCTTGAGCGTCAGCAGGCTGCACCTCAGAGCGTCGCCGTCCGACATGCAGCCGGGAACGTCGGGAAATTCGATCAAGTACCCCCCGCCCTCGTCACCAGTGAGCGGGCGAATGCTGAACGGGTAATCTCAGAGTATCTTTCATTCCGGTCGGTAAGCTCCTACAAACACGTGGCCGCATTTCCGAGCCGCGTGCGTCAGCGAGCGGTTTCGTGCTATCGGTCCGGGCAAGTGCCCGTATCGAAAATCGCATTAATCCCGCAAGTAGAAGTAATCATCTTCCGCCCCGAGTGGGCCACGCCCGGCACAAACCACATGCGCTGGCTCCAGCCCGACGGGTGACGCGCGTGCAGATAGGCGAAATATGCCCGCCCCCGGACGAAGCGCGTGCGCCCCTGAGCTTCGGCGCCGCACGAAGTATCGAGATCCTTCTGATGGGGATCGATGTCGGCGTCGCCAAGCAGGTAGATTACGTCCCGCTGAGCATACTGCGCCTCAAGCTGCGCCCATGTATTGGCGCCATCCGCCTTGACGTAAGCAGGCGGATCGATGGGACCGTATTTCCAACGATTGAAATCCCGGCAGGTCGCGCTACGGAACGGCGCCGGCCTTTCGTCCGAAAAATAAAGATAGGACGACGGATTGGCAATGACATAGCGCAGATGGATTCCGGCGCTCGCGAGGGCGGCAGCCGCTTTGCCGACCACCGCGTATCGCTGGACCAGTTGGCCGCCGCCCGAGTGCCCAACGAACACCACGGTCTTGAGATCGGGAAAAAGCGAGCGATCGGCCAGCCGCGCAAGGACAGCATCGACGACATCATACGAACTGATGGGCATTGGCGCGACCGCCGCAGCGCCGGCTTCCCATGCGGCTCGCCGCCAGCGCAGAACATCCGCCGGAAGACGATTCGCCCGAATGTCTTCCTCATCGAGGAATTGCGGGGCGATCAGGATGCTATCGCGCGCGGCCGAACCGGCCTGTTCCGCGGCTTCCTGGAGCGAGCGGTAGTAGCCATTAACATCGCGTCCGATACCGTGAAAGATGATTACAGCGCGGCTGATGCGAGGCTGGGGCTTAGACCAATCGAGTGAGATGGCCAAAGGCTCGCTGGCCGCGCCGCGCGCCGCGGAGATGCGGAAAGCCTGACTGGCGACGACCGCCGCAGGCCGCTCGGCGGCGACCAAGACAGCGGTCAGGCACCCGCACACCGCGCCGGCCACGATCATCCGAAAGAACCGCATCACGCGTGATTGTAAACCATCGACGCCCAGCCGTCTGCTAAACTGAAGACTAACCTCCCCAACAGTTAACATGAAATTTGGCGTGATTGTCTTCCCCGGCAGCAATTGCGACCACGATGCGTGGTACGCCATCAACCGCAACCTGGGCCAACCGGCCGAATTCATCTGGCACGATTCGCACTCGCTCGGCGATATCGATGCCGTCATCCTCCCCGGCGGCTTCGCCTTTGGCGATTATCTGCGATGCGGCGCCATCGCCAAGTTCTCGCCGGTCATGGGGGCGGTCCGCAAGTTCGCAGCGGATGGCGGCCTGGTGCTGGGCATATGCAATGGCTTCCAGATCCTGGTCGAAGCCGGGCTGCTGCCGGGTGCGCTCATACGCAACCGCAATCTGAAGTTCATCTGCCGCGAAGTGGGCTTGCGCACCGCAACGCTCGATTCGCCCTTCACCGGCTTCGCGCAACCCGGCCAGATCCTGCGCATGCCCATCGCCCACGGGGAGGGCTGCTATATCGCCGACGAGCGCACGCTCGACGAACTGGAGGCCGAAGATCGCATCGCCTTCCGCTATGTCGAAAACCCCAACGGCTCCCTGCGCGACATCGCCGGCATCCTCAATGCGCGCCGCAACGTGTTGGGCTTGATGCCGCATCCCGAGCGCGCCGCCGAGCCGCTGATGGGCTCGAGCGATGGTCTGGTGATCTTCCGCTCCCTGGTGGCAGCCTTTGAAGTCGCGGCCGTATGAGCAGCATGAGCAGCATGGCCATCACCCCGGACCTGGTCGCCCAGCACCAGCTCACTGAATCCGAATACCGGAAGATCGTATCCATTCTTGGCCGCGAGCCGAGCTACACCGAGCTGGGCATCTTCAGCGTCATGTGGAGCGAGCATTGCTCCTACAAGAGCTCCCGCCTGCACCTGAAAAAGCTCCCCACACGCGGCAAACTGGTGGTGCAGGGCCCCGGTGAAAACGCCGGTATCGTCGATGTGGGCGGCGGCTATGTGATCGCCTTCAAAATCGAATCCCACAACCATCCCAGTTTCATCGAGCCGTTCCAGGGCGCCGCCACGGGCGTCGGCGGCATTTTGCGCGACATCTTCACCATGGGCGCGCGTCCCATTGCGGTCCTCGATTCGCTGCGCTTCGGCCCGCTCGACGATTCGCCGGCCGGCCCGCGCAACCGCCGCATCCTGCAGGGAGTGGTGGCCGGCATCGCGCACTACGGCAACTGCTTCGGCGTACCCACGGTGGGCGGCGAGTGCCTCTTCGAGCCCTGCTATAACGGCAACCCGCTGGTGAATGTCTTCGCTCTCGGCGTAGCCAAAAAGGACGATATCTTTTACGCGAGCGCCGCCGGCGTCGGCAACCCGGTAATCTACGTGGGCGCCAAGACCGGCCGTGACGGCATACACGGCGCATCCATGGCCTCGGCCGAATTCACCGAGGAGTCCAAACAGAAGCGGCCGAACGTGCAGGTGGGCGATCCCTTCCTCGAAAAACTGCTGCTCGAAGCTTGCCTCGAAGCCATGCAGACCGGCGCCATCGTGGGCATACAGGATATGGGCGCGGCCGGCCTCACCTGTTCCACCTGCGAAATGGGCAGCCGCGGCGGCACGGGCATCGAGATCGAGTTGGATCTGGTCCCGCAGCGCGAAACCGGCATGACGGCATACGACATCATGCTCTCCGAATCGCAGGAGCGCATGCTGCTGGTCGCCGAGAAAGGCCGCGAGGAAGAGGTTTTCCAGGTCTTCCGCAAGTGGGGCCTGGACGCCGTCACCATCGGAAGAGTCACCGCGGATGGTCTCCTGCGCGTGAAGCAGCACGGCAGAGTCGCCGCCGAGATTCCCAACCGCGAGCTGGCCGACGAAGCCCCGCTCTACGATCGTCCGCACATTCCGCCGCCTACTCGACCGCTCGCCCCGCCGCCCTCTCGCTCGCTTCCGCCGGATCCGCAAACCGCCCTTACCACCCTGCTCGCTTCTTCCGACATCTGCTCTAAGCGTTACATCTGGGAGCAGTACGATTACCAGGTCCGCACTAACACCATCGCCGGGCCAAGTGCCGACGCCGCCATCGTGCGCATCAAGGAAAACGGCATTTCCGTGGCCCTGTCGCTCGATGGCAACGGCCGCTATTGCTATCTCTCGCCGCGCGAAGGCGCCATGCTGGCGGTGGCCGAATGCTGCCGCAATCTCGCCACCGCGGGCGCGCTGCCGGTGGCCGCCACCAACTGTCTGAATTTCGGCAATCCCGAGCGTCCCGAGATCATGGGCCAGCTCGTCGCCGCCATCGAAGGCATGAGCGAGGCCTGCCGCTTCTTCGAGACCCCCATCACCGGCGGCAACGTGAGCCTCTATAACGAAACTCTGGGCGAAGGCATCTATCCCACGGTAGTCATCGGCGTGGTAGGGCTGCTGAAGACGGCCGCGCCGGTGACCAGGAATTTCAAGGCTCCCGGCCACGCGATCGTGCTGCTGGGAGGTTTGGGCCATTGCGACGAGGCCCGTTTCGGCGGCACCGAATACGCCAAGGTAATTCTCCAACAACTGTGGGGCCTGCCTCCGGCTCTCGATATGGATTACGAAAAGCGCGTGCAGGCGGCCATGCGCGAGATCGCCGCAGCGGGCCTGGCCGAATCCGCGCACGACCTTAGTGATGGCGGCCTCGCGGTAGCCGCCGCCGAATGCTGCCTCGGCTCCGGGGGCGCCGGCGCAGCTCTCGCATTCGATTCCGATCTCGCGCCCGAGTTGCTGCTATTCCACGAAGGCCCGTCCCGCATTCTGCTTTCGACATCGAACCCGGATGCCGTAGCCGCGATCGCCGGCCGCCATGGAGTCGAGTCGCTCGCAGCCGGCGTTACAATTGAATCGGGACTTGAGATTCGCAACCGGAACTCGCCACTTCTTTCTGTTAGCATGGACAGCCTCAGGACGATCTACGAGGGATCGCTCGAAAGCCAGCTGCGGTCATAACTATGAATGACAAGTTTCATGAGGAGTGCGGCGTCTTTGCCGTTTACGGCCATCCCGAGGCCTCCAAGATGGCTTATCTGGGCCTCTATGCGCTGCAGCATCGTGGTCAGGAGAGCGCTGGGATCTGCACCAGCGACGGCAGCGAGATCTACGGCCAAAAATCGATGGGGCACGTCGCCGATATCTTCACCAATCAGGTTTTGAGCGAGCTGCCCGGCAAGCTGGCCATCGGCCACACGCGCTACTCGACGGCCGGCGACACCGTGCTCATGAACGCGCAGCCCTTCTCGGTGGCCTGCAACAAGGGCCGCGTCGCGGTGGCCCACAACGGCAACATCACCAACGCCACCGAATTGCGCGCGGAGCTGGAGCGGCGCGGCTCGATCTTCCAGGCCAACAGCGATACCGAAGTGATCCTGCACCTGGTGGCGCACTCCTCCGAACGCACCCTGGAAGGCGCGCTGCGCGACGCGCTGCTGCAGATCGAAGGAGCTTTTTCGCTGGTGTGCCTGGCCGAAGACCGCATTATCGTGGCCCGCGACCCGTACGGCTTCCGCCCTTTGGCCATGGGCCAGATGGATTTGAACGGCCACGTCTGCTACGTTTTCGCTTCGGAGACCTGCGCCTTCGACCTCATCAGCGCCGTATACCTGTGCGATGTAGATCCGGGTGAAATGATCATCGTCGGCCCGGCAGGCGTCAGCCGCGAGCGCTACTCGCCGGAACGGCCGCGCGCGCAATGCGCCTTCGAGCACGTGTATTTCTCGCGTCCGGATTCAATCGTCTTCGGACGCCCCGTGCAGCAATCGCGCGAAATGCTGGGCCGCCTGCTGGCCCGCGAATGCCCCGCCGATGCCGACTTGGTCGTGCCCGTGCCGGACTCCGGTGTAGCCGCGGCGTTGGGCTACTCGGGCGAATCGGGGCTGCCTTTCCGCCATGCGCTCATTCGCAATCACTATGTGGGCCGGACGTTTATCGAGCCGTCCCAGGCCATCCGCGATTTCGGCGTCAAGCTCAAGCTGAACCCGGTGCGTCACCTGCTCGAGGGCAGGCGCGTGGTGCTGGTGGACGATTCCATTGTGCGCGGCACCACCAGCCGTAAGATCGTGCGCATGGTGCGACAGGCCGGCGCGCGCGAAGTGCATTTGCGCGTTTCCTGCCCGCCTACCATCTCGCCGTGTTTCTACGGCGTCGATACGCCCACCAAGAGCGAGCTGATCGCCTCCAACAACAACGTGGAAGCTATCCGGCGTTTTGTCGAAGCTGATACGCTCGGGTATCTCTCGCTGGGAGGGCTGCGCCGGGCTGTCGGCGACGAGGAAAAACACGAATATTGTTACGCCTGTTACACCGGCGATTACCCCACCGAGCTGATCAACATCGAGCAGCTAATCGGCGCTTCCGCGAAGCTTGGCCTTCGCGGCCGGTGAACGTACGCCGCACATTTTCAATGGACGTCTCCAGAACTCCCCGTCCAGTCATCCAGGTTCTCGGTATCCGCAAGACCTACGGCGCGACGGTGGCCGTCTCCGAGGTTTCGTTTGAAGTTAACGAGGGTGAAATCTTCGGCTTGATCGGACCCAACGGCGCGGGGAAGACTACCACCATGGAGTGCGTCGAAGGAGTGCGCCGGCCGGACCGCGGCGCCATTTCGATCCTGGGACTGGATCCGTTCCGCGACGTATATCAGTTACAGAACCGGATTGGCGTGCAGCTCCAACAGGCGCAGCTCCAGAAGAGAATCAAGGTTTGGGAGGCGGTGGATCTGTGGGCGTCGCTCTACACCAATGCGGTGGACGGCGATCGGCTGCTGGAACAACTCGGGCTCGCGAGCAAACGGAGCGCCTGGTTCATGACCCTTTCAGGCGGCCAGAAGCAGCGGCTGTTCATCGCCCTGGCGCTGATCAACGATCCGGAAGTCGTGTTTCTGGATGAGCTGACCACCGGGCTCGATCCTCAATCGCGGCGGGCGATCTGGGAACTGGTGCGCGGCATCCGCGATCGCGGTAAGACGGTCTTTATGACCACTCATCTCATGGAGGAAGCCGAACGGTTGTGCGATCGCGTGGCGATCATCGAGCATGGAAAGATTATCGACATCGGCAGCCCTGAGGAATTGGTGCGGCGGCATTGCCCCACGCGAACCGTCCTGTTGGCCACCGACAGCGCGCTCGCCGAAGAAGGGCTGCGCAGCATCCCCTCGGTGGAGATCGTGACGCGCCGAGACTCGCGATTCACCATTCAGGGGCAGGGCGACGACTTCGTGACTGAGGTGATCCAGTGTCTGTCCGAGAACCGCATCAGAGTTACCGATTTTCGCACCGTGCTGCCCAGTTTGGAAGACGTCTTTCTGAAGCTGACCGGCCACTCCATTCGCGATTAGCGTAGAAGCGACAAATAATGTTCCGCGGACTTTGGAAACTAACCTGGCTGGAGATCAAGATCTTCCTGCGCGAGCCGCTCGGGGCGTTCGGGTCGATCATCTTTCCAGTCCTGGTATTCGTCGTGGTGGGCCGGCTGTCAGGCGGCGGGCTCATGCCGGGCGCCATGGCTGCTCGCGGGTTCGTGCGCGTCGGACTGCCGGTTCTCGTGGCCGTGCTGATCGCACTCAACAGCGTGTTGTCGCTAGTCACGATCATCTCGATTTATCGTGAGGGCGGCATCCTCAGACGGCTCCGTGCCACCCCGCTCCGCCCGCATACGATCCTCACCGCTCACGTGCTGGTCAAGCTGGCGCTGACGCTGGTCACCATGGCCTTGATGGTGCTGGTGGGCAAGCGCTATTACCCGATCCATGTGGATGTTCCCATTTTCGGCTTTGCGATGGCCCTGCTGATCAGCACGTGGAGCATTCTGTCGATCGGTTTTCTGATTGCGAGCATCGTGCCGACGGCCCGTTTCGCGCAGCCCATCGGCGCGGCCATCCTATATCCGATGTTGGGCCTGTGCGGGCTGTTCGTGCCGCTGCAATCGCTGCCGCCCGCGCTGCAAGTCGTGGCGCGAATGCTGCCGCTGACCTACGCGGTATCGCTGCTCCAGGGGATCTGGAAAGGTGAGGCGTGGTCGGCGCACCTTGGCGATGTCGCGGCTCTCGTGGTCGTATTTGCGGTTTGCACGGCGCTCTCGGCAAAGGTGTTCCGCTGGGAGTAGTGGCGCCTGTGCCATAGTAAGAGAGGGGAAAGATCCGATCTATGGCCACCCTCGGGCGGCATGCAGGTCCGCCGGCTCCGCTGCGCGCCTCCGTTGCGGAACCGTCCCTAGCCGAGCGCGCGCGCACCCTGGCGCACCTCGGGCGGATCGGCAGCCTGGCTACGCACTCGCGCAAACAGCCCGGCTTCCCCTTCGGTTCGGTGATGCCCTATGCGGCCGACAACGCCGGCCGGCCGGTTTTTCTCATCAGCAGTATGGCCATGCACACGCAGAATCTGAAAGCGGACGCGCGTGCCAGCCTGCTGGTCATGCAGGATGGCGAGGGCGACCCGCTGGGCGCCGCGCGGGTCACGCTGATGGGCGAGGCTCTGCCCGTTGCCGCCACCGAAACCGGCGCGGCGCGGGACCTGTACCTCTCCCGGTATGAGGGCGCCCGCCATTGGGTGGATTTTGAGGATTTCGGTTTTTACCGGATGCAACCGGCCGATGTCTACTTCATTGGCGGGTTCGGTGTGATGGGCTGGGTTACGGCGGAGGAGTATCTCGGCGCTACGCCCGATCCGCTGGCGGAATCCGCCGCCGGAATTCTGCGTCATATGAATCAGGATCACGCCGAAGCGCTGCTGCTGGTGGCGCGCGCGGCCGGAGAATCGGATGCGGAGCTGGCTACTATGACCGCCCTCGACCGCTTGGGATTTCACGTCCGCCTGCGCGGCGGCGAACGCGTGTATGGGGCCAGGATCGGTTTTCCGCGCGAGGTCCGCACGGCCGCGGAAGTACGCACCGTGCTCATCGAAATGGTCCAAAGTGCGCGGGCAGCTCGATAAAAGCTTGCGCAAGGTTCGCGAAACTTTTAAGATAACAATGTGGTGATACTCCGAATTGGAGGGAGCTGAAGGGATGATTTATTCTCGGTCGGCCGAATATGCCATCCGGGCGTTCGTGCACCTGGCCCAGGTGCCGGAAGGCAAATATGCGATGGTCAAGAACATCGCGGAGCAGGAAGATATCCCAGCACACTTTCTGGCGAAGATCCTGCAGCAGCTTGCCAGGAAGGGGCTGTTGCGCTCCAGCAAAGGCCCTACGGGAGGGTTCGCGCTGCGCGTACCGGCCGGCGAAGTGAAGCTTTGGGATATCGTTGAGGCGCTCGACGGAATGTCGCAGTACACCGCCTGCGCCAGCGGCCTGTCGGAATGCTCCGACGATATGCCTTGCTCCATGCACGATAGCTGGGTGGCCCTCCGAACGCGTATCATAGATTATTTGGAGCGGAATACGATCGCCGACCTGGTGAAGGCTCTGGAGCTGAAGCGCAAATCCCTGGCCAAGCCGCGCAAGCCCAGGCGCGCGGTGGCCGCCCGCAGATAATTGTAATCCAATATAAATAGGAGGGTGCCCAAATGGGCCAATCAGTCCTGGTCCCCATGGTGGTGGAGCAGACGTCGCGTGGGGAACGCGCCTACGATATCTACTCCCGATTATTGAAAGAGAACATCATATTCCTGGGAACGCCGATTGACGACAACGTCGCCAATCTGGTGATCGCCCAATTGCTTTTCCTGGAGGCGGAGGATCCGGAAAAGGACATATCCATCTACATCAACTCGCCGGGCGGCTCCATTACCGCCGGACTGGCCATTCTGGATACCATGGATTTCATCCGGCCCGACATCGTCACCATCTGCGTGGGGCAGGCCGCTTCCATGGCTGCCGTTCTGCTGGCGAAAGGGACCAAAGGCAAGCGCTTCAGCCTGCCCAATTCGCGGATCATGATCCACCAGCCGTCCATGCAGGGATTGGCGGGCCAGGCGGCGGATATCGACATCTACGCCAAAGAGATTTTGCGCATGCGCGAGACGCTGAACGGCCTGCTGGCCGGGGCCACCGGGCAGCCCGTGGACCGTGTTGCACGGGATGTGGATCGCGACTACATCATGAGTCCCGAACAGGGGGTCGAGTACGGCATGATCGACCGGGTGATCGCCAGCCGGGAGCTGGTGCCGGTCGCCGTACCCAAGTAGTCTGAAAGTCAAACACAGCGGCGTAAGATCGTCCTTGATACCATGAAGGCAGGGACGATTTCTTATGACGGTGATCGAGCTTCCCGATGAACAGGCGGCGGCGCTGAAAGCGAAAGCGAATGCGGCTGGCCTTACCCTTGAGGCGTGGCTCACGCAGTTGGCGGACGCGGAACGCGAACCGCCGGCCGCCGCGCGTCCCCTTCAGACGGCCGCGGATATCGTTCTCGACTGCATGCGCGATGTCCCGGTCGAAGTCATGCCCTCCCAGCCCCAAGACGGCGCCAGCCAGCACGACCACTACATTTACGGCTGGCCCAAGCGAGAGGCATGACCGCTCTTTTCGCCGATACGTTCTATTGGGTTGCTCTGGCAGATTCTTCCGATAGCGCGCACCAGCGGGCCTTGACCATCACCGCCGAGCGAGCTGCCTCGGCGATCGTCACCACCGATGAAGTATTGGGCGAGTACCTCACGTTTTTCGCTTCCGCGTCCGAGACGCTACGCCGTCGGGCGGCCACCAGCGTAAAGCGGATTCTCGCCAATCCCGTTATTCGGGTGATCCCACAAAGCCGCTCTTCTTTTCTGGCCGGCCTCGATCTTTACAGCCAGCGGCCCGACAAGAGTTACAGCCTGGTCGATTGCATTTCCATGCAGACCATGCACAAGGAAGGGCTGACCGAAGCGCTCACCAATGACCGGGACTTCGAGCAGGCGGGTTTTCGCGCGCTGTTTCGCGATTCGTAAACCAATTCCATGCCACCGCCGTATTACACATGCCGTTCATGCCGGCCCTGATCGAGTTCGAGCGCGTCTCCGTAATGCGCGGCGGCAAAATCGTGCTGCACGAAGTCAGCCTGCGCATCGAGGCAGGAGAGCACGTGGCTATCCTGGGCCCCAACGGCTGCGGAAAATCCACGCTGATCAAAACCATCGCGCGGGAGTGCTATCCGCTGGCGCGTGAAGGCTCGCGCATGGCGCTGTTCGGAAAGGAGCGCTGGAATATTTTCGACCTGCGCCCGCTGCTGGGGCTGGTGTCCAACGACCTGATGGCATTGTGTACGCGGGAGATCACCGGGCGAGAAGCGGTAATATCGGGATTCTTCGGCAGCATTGGCGTGCAGCCCTATCAGCGCATCACGCCGGAGATCGAGCGCCAGGCCGTGGAGATATTGGCGCTGCTCGATATCGCGCATCTCGCCGAGCGGTCCATCGACGAAATGTCCTCGGGCGAAGCGCGGCGCGTGCTGTTGGCGCGGGCACTGGTACACCATCCGCGCGCGCTGGTGCTCGACGAGCCCAGCAACAGCCTGGATGTTTCCGCCCAGCACGAGCTGCGCGAGATTCTGCGAAAGCTGGCGCGCTCGGGTATCGGAATTATCCTGGTGACGCACCACCTGGCCGACATCATCCCCGAGATCGAGCGCGTGATCCTGATGCGCGCTGGGCGCATCGTGGCCGATGGCCGCAAGTCGGAAGTGCTCACCGCCGCCGCGCTGGCCGATCTATTCGGGCTGCCCGTGGATCTCGCCCGGCGCGACGGCTATTATCATCTCTGGTGACTGATCCAGTAACTATGACTGTTCGTCCGCTGATGGCCCGTAGATGGCCGGTACCGGCACGTCGTTGAGGCGCAGATAGACGGTGAGCTGGCCGCGATGGTGGATGATGTGGTTCATAATCATGCCACGCACGCAGGCTATGCGCGGCATGCTGAATATCGTTTGCCCCCCGGCCAGCAGCGACCAGGACGCCATAAACTGATCGTCGGTCGCGCCGGCGATGGCCGCGCGCGCATTCGCGGCATTCTTGTCAAACCGCTCCAGCAGTTCCTTGCGAGTGGCCACCGGCTCTTCCTTGTAAGGTGGGGCGCCGGGCGGCGAAATGTCAAAGGAATCCTTCGTGATGGTGTCGACCGCCCAACCTGTCATGTTGGCGATATGGGTCGCGAGTGAGGCCATGCTGAAAGACTTGCCGTGGGGCTTCCAACCGTACTTATCCTCCGGGCACCGCTCCAGAACCTTGCGGGTGTTGGCCATTTCCTGATCGAATTCGGGCAATAGAGCATCTTTGATAGGCATTAAATCCTCCACGGGTTAGTTTCGCTTTTTATTCGCCAAGCGTCAAGCAGAAAATTGTTAAATCTTAGCGTCGCTGGCACTTCGGGCAGTAGTGCGTCCCGCGCTGCGCCACCAGGGTACGGCGGATAGTCGCGCCGCAGGTCAGGCAGGGCTCGCCGGTGCGCTGGTAGACGCGATGCTCGAACTGGAAGAACCCCCGGCGGCCCTCGGCGTCGACATAGTCGGAGATCGACGAGCCACCCTTGGCGATGGCTTGGGTAAGCACTTCCACCATGGCCTGGTGCAATCGTCCAACGCGTTCTCCGCGCAAGCGCGCCGCGATGGCCAGCGGATGTATGCCTGCCCGGAACAGAGTCTCGTCGGCGTAGATGTTCCCCAGGCCCCGGACGAAGCGCTGATCGAGCAGCACCGACTTGATGCGCGCTTTGCGCCGCTTGAGCAGCCGGGCAAACTCCGCGAGCGTCACCTCGAGCGGCTCCGGACCGAGCCTCTCGACACGGGCCGGCAGTCCGCGGCTGACCTCCAGCTTTCCGAACTGCCGCTGGTCTTCATAGCGCAACACGCCGCGATCGAGGTTGAAGACCGCATGAGTATGGCGTCCGGGCGCGCCACCGAGCAGCAGCTTGCCGGTCATACCGAGATGTACGGTGAGGCATTGCCCGGCGTCCAGCTCAATGACAATGAACTTGCCGCGCCGCTGGATCGCTCGAATGCGCCGGCCGGCCAACGCCGCGCTCATCTGGTCGGCATCCCCGCTCAGGACCCGCGCGCAGTGGAATTCGGCGGACAAGATGCGCCTGCCCACCACACGGGCGATGGATCGCGCTACGGTTTCGACTTCCGGCAGTTCAGGCACGTTAGGGGAGCTCGATCAGGATGTCGTCGCCGGCCACCCGCACTTCAAATGTGGGGACTTGCTGGGTGGGATCGAAATCGTTCGCCCCGGTAGCGCAGTCCCACTGCCAGGCGTGCCAGGGACACATGAGATAGTTGCCGTGGATGGCGCCTTGCCCCAACGGACCGCCGCGATGCGGGCACGTTCCGGCAAGCGCGGTGACGCGTCCGGCAACGTTGCAGATAGCGTAGAACGCGTCCCCCACGGTGACTTCGGTGACGGAATCGGCGGGCAGTTGGGAGAGCTGTGCAACTTTGACCAGGGGCATTTCTTCAGGCACCCGAGACGAGGATAGCACGGTGCCGGCGGGAGTTCGTGAGAAGCTTGCAGGGGCGGACCCAACGCTGGGTTGAAGCCCCGCCCTGCGTAGTAATTTGTCACCGGTTAAAGTAGGCGGGGAAGCACCCATGGGTTTAAACACGGTCCAGGAAATTGAACGAGCTATCGGTACGCTCACACCGCGGGAGCTGGAAGGTGAAGAGCAATCCGCAACATCCTTCATTGCAATTCAAGAAACTGAAAGAGCGCCACGGCCACGAAATCTGGTCAGCCCGTGTCACGTTAAACTATCGCGCTCTCGCTAATTAAACGGTCGGATGGATACCTATGGTTCCGGATAGGCGACCACCAGACTCACGGCTCTCTGATCTCTTAAAGTGCCCCCACGCGCCAGCGTTCTACAGCGGGCGGTTCTGCATCGCTTTGCACACATCGGACTAGAAGGGAACGTGCGATGCTACATTCAATGAGGATCAGGCTGATCTGCGCCGATTACAGCTTCGAGACAGGCTGCGCCCTGCTTCTTCCGGAATCGCTTCGCCTCTGGCTCGCAGCTGCCAGCGGCGAGCTCGGCACGTTATGCGAGAATAATATTCAATATCCCGAACCGGGGGTGAGGACGGGCCGGCTCTGGCTCACACTTTGCGATACGCTGATCCGGCGCAGATCGGACGGGCTGAGTCTCCAGGTCGGGTCGCTCCTGCTCCCGGAGGCAGTTACCATAACCGAGGCGGACGCCGCCCGGGGCGAGACCGAGGTGGCCGTGGATCTCGGCCCTTCCTTCAGAATCACGCAGATCGATCGTCAAGGGAGGCCAGTTCCGAATTCCGAAGTGTCCCGCACGCCGGTGTCGTTCCCAAGCGAGATCCTGGGCGACGAAAACCTGGCCGGTGGAATGGGATTCCGGACAGATGCCGAGGGCTCGGCCAGAATCTTCCGCCCGGAACTTTTTCGGCTGATCCCTCGACCGGGCTGCAGCCTTACCATCGTGCCGGAGCCATAAGGCTGGTCGGGTGCTCGACTGGGGCCGTTCGGCGGAAGCGGCGCCGCTCCTTGCCTGGTTTACGATTGCCGATTCAACAACTGTTGCGCTGCGATCAAAACAGGGTCCCAGACGGCCGGCCAACTCCCGTTTGTATTAGTCCCTTAAAGTTACTGCTTAACCGGAATGAAGAGCCAGGTGTCGTTCGCAAAAGGATCGCCAGTAAGCTCTCCGCCAAACAGCACCAGGCCTTTGTTAACCGGGTCAAAGTCCATGGCCGCGGACCAGCGGCCGCCGGGATTAGTGGGGGTCTGTCTCTGACTCCACGTACTTCCATCCCAATCCCACGTGTCACTCAGACCCTCGCCGGGAACAGAGAACCCGCCGAATAAGACGACTTTGCCGATGTCCGTGTCATAGGCCATCGGAACGTCCGTACGCGCCGACGGCGCTGACGCCGGGAACTGCTGAGTCCAGTTGCTCCCGTCCCAAGTCCAGGTGTCGCCATAGTAAACTCTGCAACAATCGCCGCCGCCATTATCCCCGCCAAATACGACGATCTGCCGGGCGGTACGGTCATATGCGAGCGCACACCCGCGCGGGGACGGGCTGGACGCTGGAAACTGCTGAGTCCAGGTCTTCGCTCTCCCGTCCCATTCCCATGTATCGCCAAAAACAGTGCCATTGCCGTAGCCGCCAAAGAGCACCACCGTCCCGGTAGCCGTGTCGTACGCTATCTCCTGGGAGTTAAACGAGCGTGCTGGTGGAGACACGGGCGGAAACTGCTCGGTCCAGGTAACTCCATCCCAAGTCCATGTATCGTTCAGGTATGTTAGATCGACATTGTACCCGCCGAAAAGCACAACGGTACCCGTAGTTGGATCGTAAGCCATGCCAGGGCCGCCCCGTGCGGAGGGAGAGGCGGCAGGAGATTGCTGAAACCAGCCATTACGCCAGATCCAGGTGTCACCGTACACAATGGTGGGCTTGAGGATGGTCCCATTGCCGCCGCCAAAAAGAACAGTCGCGTGCGTAGCCGCATCATAGGCCATGCCCGCGTCACCACGGGCCGCGGGTAATGACGCTAGCGAGGGTTCGATCCAATCGAGGCTCTGTGCCTCGGCCATAGCGGCAAACAAGACAATCGCCGCGACCGCGGAAAAAATCGTCTTGGACTGCATTCTGAAAGAAAACATCATTTGCTCATAACGAGTGTCTCACGTTCTCCGGAGGGCCACACTAGCGGCTGAAACCCTGCTTCAACAACTGTTGCGCTGCGACCAAAATAGGGTCCCAGACGGTGGCAAACGGCGGCGCATACGCAAGATCCAACTGCTCCAACTCCTCCACACGCATGCGATTATAAAGCGCCGTGGCAATAACGTTAATGCGGCCCTCGACGCCCTCCTCGCCGCACACCGAGCCGCCCAGCAGACGGCGCGTCGCAGCATCCGCCACCAGTTCCACCGTGAGCTCCTTTCCACCGAAGTAGCCCGCGCGGCTGGGGGCCGTGATGCGCGCGGAAACGGGCGCGAACCCCTCGCGCCGCGCCTGCTCGAGCGAGAGGCCGGCAATGGCCGCTCCCATCCCGAAGATGCTTACGATGGCGGTGCCCACGATGCCGCCGAAGCGTTCCCGCCGGCCCGCGGCATTGGCGCCGGCGATGCGCCCCATTTTGTTGGCGGTGGTGCCCAGGGGAATGTATGCCGGGCGTCCCGTGACCAGGTGAAGCGCTTCCGCACAGTCGCCCGCGGCGTACACACCGGATAGATTCGTCTGCATGCGCTCGTCCACGCCAATCGCGCCCGTGCGCCCCAGTTCCACGCCGGCCTCCGCGGCTATCTCGACGTTCGGGCGCAGCCCCGCCGCCAGGATCACCAGGTCGCACGGAATGCCCGCGGCGCTGTCCGGCTCGATGCTCGGAACGGAAGTATTGGTGCGTAGCTCGACGCGAAAGCGCTCCAGGCGCGCGCGCACCATGCCGGTCAGCCCGGCGTCTTCGCGGTGCAGCACGAAGGGGCTTCGCTCTACTACGGTGACCGCCAGCCCGCGGCGCCGCAAAGCATCGGCCGCCTCAAGGCCAATGTAGCCCGCGCCGATCACCACGGCCCGCCGGGGCCGCTTTGCGCGCAGGAAAGTCGTCAATCGTTCCGCATCTTCGAGCGTGTGCAGGGTGAAGACGTGCGGCAGGCCGGCGCCTTGTATGTCGGTGCGCGGACGCGCGCCGGTAGCCACCACCAGTCGGTCATAGGGCTCGCGCTCGCCGCTATCGAGCACCACTTCGCGGCGCGGATGCGCGATCGAGACTACCGGCGCGCCGGTCCGCACCGCGATGTTGCGCTCTTTAAGGAAATACTCGGGTGTGTGGACGATGAGCTGCTCGGCGCGCCGCACCCGCCCTTCCACGAAATAGGGCAGGCCGCAAGCCCCGTATGAAACTGTGGCCCCTTTTTCCAGGACGACGATTTCGAGGCTGGCATCCAGGCGCCGCGCACGCGCCGCGGCGCTAAGGCCCGCGGCCACTCCGCCGATCACCAGCAGCCGCATGAGCCCGGCTATTCCTCTTTCTTCATTTCCTCGACGAAGTTCAGAATATCGAACTTCTTGATCTCGCGATCGGGGTAGAAGCTGTTCACGGCGTCCTGCTCGTCGGTGAACAAATCGAACACAGTGGCAAGTTTGGTCATCACCAGTAGCTCGATATTGCGGCGGTTCAGATTCTCCAGTTTCAGATTACCGCCGGCCTTCCGCACGGTGGTCGAGCACATCACCATGGCGCCCAATCCTGTACTGTCGATGTAATCGACGTGCGCAAGGTTTACGATAATGCTGATCGATCCCGCGCCCGTCAGCAATGCGACCTTCGCGCGCAGCGCGCCGGCCTCCTCGCCCATGGTGATGCGGCCTTTCAAATCGAGGATGGCGATGCCCTCGTGTTCCCGCTGCTGGATATCGAGGCTCATGTCACGCGGGCATCTTGAAGCCGATGAGCGCTTCGACATCTTCAATGGGGATCATTTCGATGGCATCCCACGGGCAGCCGTCGAGGAAGGCGCCATCGGGCCCCTTGCTGACACATTTCTTACAGCCGATGCAGAGCACCGGGTCCACCTCGATGCGGCCGAACGGCGGATGGTCTTCGTCGGGCACCCAATACATGCAGTCGGCCACGGGGCAATAAGGCACGCAGGCGGGTGAGCCGGCGCAACCGGTGCAGCACTCCGTGATGATGGCGAGCTCCTTGGGGCGCTTCTTGCGGGGCGTGGCGATGCCCTCCGATTTGGGATGACTTTTCACTACGTCCGCGGTGGCAGGCATGTACAAAATTATGCCACAACGAGTTGCGCTATGCTACATGAGAGCGGCGTGCCGCTGAGGTCCCGACCGGGCTGCGGCCGCGTTACAGGAGTTAACCATGACACGCATAATCACGTTGTTTCTGACGATCTTACTGTTCAGCTTTGCCATCTGCTGGGCGGCCGACAACCCGATAGTGGGCAAGTGGGACTGCGTAGGCACCGACGATAACGGGCAGCCAACCAACTGGACCATGGTGGTGAAAGACGATGGCGGCAAGCTTACGGGCACGCTGAGCGGCGACCCTGGCGAGTTCCAGTTGGTGGATGCCAAGCTCGAAGGCGACACCTTTACCTTCAAAGTGGTGGTGAACGACGAGACTTATACCGTCGAGAGCAAGCTCACCGGCAACAAGGTCGAGGGCAAGTACAAGGGTCCGGAAGGCAGCGGAACAATCAAGGGCACCAAGGCATCGTAAACAGGCAGTAGGACCGGCCTCCTGCCGGTCCATCTTATTGTGCTGGGCTTAGCTCAGGGTTAACCCCACCAGCTCTCGCCGGGTGCCAGATGCGCGCGCGCGACATCCGAATTGAGCTCGATGCCGTAGCCCGGCTTGTCCTGAATCGTCAGATACCCGTTTTCCCAGATGGGTCCTTCGTGGACCACCAGGTCCGGCCACCAGTCAATGTACTTGGCCAGCTCGTGTACGCGGAAATTGCGCATGGACGCCGCGGCATGCGCCGACGCGATAGTGCCGACCGGGCTGGCCGGATTGTGTGCGGCGGTCCAGATGTAATAGTTGTCGGCTAAGTCGGAGATGCGCTTGGATTCCAGCAGCCCGCCGGATTTCGGAATGTCGATGTGGACTCCGTCGCAGCCCTGCAGCTCGATTAGCCGCAGGAAGCCCTGGCGCGTATAGAGATTTTCTCCGGTACAAATGGGTACCGGAGATTGCCGCCGCACAAAAGCCATGGCGTCGGGATTCTCCGGCGGCACGGGATCTTCGATCCACATGGGCCGGACCTTTTCGAGAGCCTTGGCCAGATCGATGGCGTCGCGCGTGTCGAAGCGCCAATGCAGGTCGATGGCGAACTCGCCGCGCGGGCCAAGCTCTTCGCGCACGACTTCCATCAGCCGGACGATTTGACGGATATCGTCGTCCAACAGGCGGCGTGTGTAGGGATCGTGGCCGGGCTCCTGGTATTGCGGGTCGAGCGCGCGAGGAATGCCGTCGCCCTGAAATTTGAAAGCGGTCCAACCCCAGCGTTCCGCGCGAGCCTGCTGCACCAGATCGCGCCAGGCGGCCGGATCTTCGACGTGTTGCGGAGGTAGCTGGAGGGTGCGGTAGAATCGCACGCGATCGCGAAACCGCCCGCCCAGCAGGTTCACCACGGGCGTGTCCAGAATGCGTCCGGCGAGATCCCAGAGAGCGATCTCGATACCGCTGGCGGCCTCCACGGTCACGCCGCCTATGGCCCCCGCGCCCGCATTGCGCATCAGGATCTTGGTGTAAAGCTTGTCCACGTTAAGGGGGTCCTCGCCGATCAGCAGCGGCTTGAAGATCGAGAGGATGACATCCTTGACTCCGGGACCCCAATAGGCTTCGCCGATGCCGTGTAGGCCGGCGTCGGTTTCGATTTTGACCAGATTCCAGTCCCACGTGCCGCGCACGATCATGCACTTGACGTCCGTGATTCTGACCTTTTGGCGAAGCGCGGCAGCCAGGCGCGCATACGGCGCGGGAAAAAGATGCGCGGCGGTAAATGCGGAAAGCTGGAGAAAGCGGCGGCGGTGGAGGGCGTGCATGGGAGCAGGGTATCACGCGGCGTCAAATGCTACGCTGTTAGCTCTATGAAGAATCTGGCCCGCCTGCTGGCGCTGCTTCCCGTGCTGCGGCTGTTGATGGTCCCGGCGATCGCGGCGGAGTTCCGCCCGCCCGCCGTTCCCCTGGTGACCTGCGATCCGTATTTCAGCATCTGGTCAATGAGCGACCGGCTGGCGGACGATGCCACGCGCCACTGGACCGGCACGGAGCAGCCGCTCACCGGCCTGGTGCGCATCGATGGGAAGCCGTATCGCATCATGGGTAACGCGCCGCGCGAGCTGCCCTCTATGGTGCAGACCGCCGTGCGAGTGCTGCCCACGCGCACGATCTACGAATTCGAAGGCGATGGCGTGCGGCTGAGCCTGACCTTCCTGACGCCGTTGCTGCCACGCAATCTGGATGTGCTCTCGCGGCCGGTGACCTACCTCACTTGGGAGGTGCGCGCGACGGATGGCGCGCGGCATGCCGTCGCGCTATATTTCGATGCGGCCGCGCCGATTGTAGTGAACACGCCCGAGCAGGAGGTGACCTGGGGACGCTTTCAAGCCCCTGGATTGGTAGTGGCGCGCATGGGTAGCCAGGACCAGCCGGTGCTGCGCAAATATGACGACAACCTGCGGATCGACTGGGGATATCTTTATGTGGCCGCGCCCGTCGGCGAGGGCTTGACCAGCGCCATCGCCAGTGCGCGGGATGCGCGAGCGGCGTTTTCCGCGCACGGCACCCTGCCGGACGCCGACGATCTGGAAACGCCGAGGGAAGCGCGGGAGCATATGCCCGTGCTGGCATTTCGCTTCGACCTGGGGAGCGTCGAAAGCGCGCCGGTATCGCGCCATCTGATCCTGGCGTACGACGACCTTTATTCAATCGAGTATTTTCACCGAAAGCTGCGGCCCTACTGGCGGCGCAAGGGCGCCGGGGCGCTCGATTTGTTGAACGACGCCCAGCGCGATTACACTACACTCGAGGCCCAGGCCGGCAGCTTCGACGAGGAATTGATGGCGGACCTGGAGCGCTCCGGCGGCGCGAAATATGCGCAACTGGCCGCCCTGGCCTACCGGCAGTCCATCGCGGCGCACAAGCTGGCGGCGGATATCGACGGCACCGCGCTGTTTTTCCCTAAGGAGAATTTCAGCAACGGATGCATCGGCACGGTGGACGTGATTTATCCGAGCTCGCCGCTTTTCCTGCTGATGAATCCGCGCCTGCTGGAAGCCTCGGTAACGCCGCTGCTGGAGTATGCGCGCATGGGGCGCTGGCCGTTCGATTTCGCGCCGCACGACCTGGGCACATACCCGCAGGCCAATGGGCAGGTCTACGGCGGTGGCGAGAAAACCGAGGAAGATCAGATGCCGGTCGAAGAGAGCGGCAACATGATCCTGATGGTGGCGGGTATCGCGGTGGCGGAGGGCGACGCCGCCTATGCCGCGCATTACTGGCCGCTGCTGGCGAAGTGGGCCGCGTATCTGAAGAGCAAGGGTCTCGACCCGGAGAATCAGCTTTGCACCGACGATTTCGCGGGGCACCTGGCGCATAACGCCAACCTGTCGCTCAAGGCCATCCTGGCGCTCGGCGCATTTGGAAAGCTGAGCGATCTGACCGGGCACAAAGAAGAGGCGGCGGCCTACACGGCGATCGCGCGCCAGTTCGCCGGCGAGTGGATACGTATGGCGGCCGACGGCGATCACTATCGGCTGGCCTTCGACAAACCGGGCACCTGGAGCCAGAAGTACAACCTGGTGTGGGACAAGCTGCTGGGCCTGAATCTGTTCCCGCCGGAGCTGGCGCGACAGGAAATAGCATTCTACAAAACCAAAGAGAACGCCTATGGGCTGCCGCTCGACAATCGCCGCGACTACACCAAGCTCGACTGGCTGGTGTGGACCGCCACGCTGGCCGATTCGCGGGCGGACTTCGAGGCGATCGTCGATCCGGCGTATCGATGGGCGGATGAGACCACCAGCCGCGTGCCGTTGACGGATTGGTACAGCACGGTGACCGGCAAGCAGCATGGGTTCCAGGCGCGATCGGTGGTGGGCGGTGTGTTCATCAAGATGCTCAGCGACCCGGCGATGTGGAAGAAGTGGGCGCGCGAGAGGTGAGGGTGTGTGGTGCGCCTGAGTTAGCGCCTCTCTCGTTTTTGCAATCGGGAGCGGATCATCAGTGATGGCACATCGGTAAACGAGGGGCGACTACACGTTATCTATCGTCAGGCCCGACCACTTCCGCTTCTCCTCCATACTTCGGTGCTGCGACAATGGGCTGCATGGCTTTGATCGTTTTCTTCCGGGGTATCAACGTTGGAGGACACAGGGCTTTTCGTCCGAGCGTGCTCGCCAAAGAACTGGGCATCTACGATGCCGTGAACGTGGGCGCCGCAGGCACGTTTGTCGTTCGCAAACCTGGGTTGCGCGCAAAGTTCCTTGCCGAATTGCGCCGGAAGTTGCCGTTTGAAGCAACAATCGCTTTCTGCGACGGCAGTGATCTGATTCGCCTGGAGATGGACAATCCGTTTGGAACTGAGCCACCGCCCGCAGATGTTGTTCAATTTGTAAGCATCCTGTCGGAGGCTGGACGCCGCAGAGTTTCTCTTCCCATTGCTCTTCCCGAAGGTGGGGAGTGGCTGGTGCGAATCATGGGCTCGAAGAATCGTCTCGTGTACGGCATGTACCGCCGCCACATGAAAACGATTGGCTATCTCGGCCAGATCGACAGGCTCTTTGGGGCGCCGGCGACAACGCGCAGTTGGAAAACAATACTCTCAGTGCTACGGATTCTGAAATCCCACGAGCCCAGCAAGTAGACCGCCTGAGCTGGGAACGTGGATAGGCAATGATAGACGGCGTAGTGCTGAGTTTCGGGACATCCTGACAGGCGACGGTCCGAAAGGAGGCCGTCGCGCCATCACCGATTTTGTCGATTGGACTGTTCATAACCGCGCCACTCAACCGCAGCGTGGTTCTGAGATCGCGGATCTTTCTCGAACAGAAGCGATATGCAGCTACCACCATTAATCCCCGCTTGGCTGCCGTCCGGCGGATCGGAGTTCGCGTTGGAAACTCGGATGCGGATTGCGCCGCGGCGAGTTGCGTGCGCTGCGGGTTGACTCGATCCAGCTGCGCGAGGAGCATTCGGTTTTCGCCGACCTCCTGGGCAAGGCTGGGCACACCCGTACTGTTCCAATCCCATCATGGGTGAAGGTTGCGATCGATGATCACCGAAGGCGCGCTCTTTCGGTCGATCAACAAAACGACGATTCCATGTTGATGTGCATTGCCTGACTGAGCTATCATCCGCATCTGGAGGTTCGCGGATGGCGGGACGGCCTCGACGGTCCATTCACATGTCTACCCCGCGCAGGCGTCCAGTCACGGGAGAAAAATCACTTGCCGGCGCCGTCGCTGTCGTTGCCGGCGCGACACGCGGCGCAGGTCGCGGCATCGCTCGGGCGCTCGGAGAAGCTGGTGCGACGGTCTATTGCACTGGACGAAGCGTGCGTGCCAACCGCTCCCCGTACAATCGTCCTGAAACGGTTGAAGAGACAGCCGAAATGATCAGCGCTGCCGGCGGCTCCGCCGTCGCGCTTCGCGTCGATCACTCAGTGGAGGAAGAGGTGGAGGCCCTCTTCCAACGAGTGGAACGCGAGCGTGGTCGCCTGGATGTACTCGTGAACAGCATCGCCGGCGAAGACCCATTGATGGCACAATGGTGCTCTTTTTGGAAGACGGATCTCAAGAATGCGGAGGCAGCCCTCCGGCAGTCACTCCTGTCCCACATCATCACCGCCAAGCATGCGGCTCCCTATATGATTCGCAACCGCCACGGGCTTATTGTGGAGGTGACGGAAAACGACGTGCTCAGCGCCGGAGGCAATCCGGTGACCCAGACGGTGAAGCTCGCGCTCAAAGGGTTGGCTCTCAACATGGCGACAGAACTACGTCCGCATGGCGTAGCCGCGGTTGCAGTTACCCCCGGTTTTCTTAGGTCGGAGACGATGCTGGAGCGATTCGGCGTCACAGAGGAGACCTGGCGCGAGGGCGGGAAGAAAGACCCGAACTTCCTGGAATCAGAGTCGCCGTTGTTCGTGGGTCGCGCTGTTGTAGCATTGGCCGGGGACCCGGCGATCTTAGAGCGTTCGGGACAGCTTTTCAGCTCTTGGGAACTCGGGCGTGAATACCGATTCACAGACACCGACGGACGGCGGCCGGACTGGGGCGCCAGTAAAATCGACTTCTCAAAGCATCCGGAACAGTTGCTCCAGCTACTGAGGACTGGTTCGGAGATCCAGCTTCGGTGGTTGAACGAACTGCGGCGAAAGACGAAGCACTTTCTCACCCAGCTACCACAGACGAAGACCAAGGCTGTCCGCGGTACGCGGACGGGATTGGCCCAGGAGTGACACTCCGGGCTCGGTAAAGCCGATGTTGTGTCGAGATCCTTCGCAGAAGCAAGCGGAGATAGATCCTCCCTGACGCCTCAGTGTTTCAGTGTTTAGGAATGAGTCGCTATCCGAGACCACGGCGACCGCCATGCGAGGGCTATGGGCTCGGTCGCTGTTCAACACGCCCGTGATCGCGGCCCATTTCGTCCGCGATTTAGATCTCCTCGGACGCCCTTCCGAATCGTCTCACCCAGGCCATCGGTGCTAACTGTGGCCATGAAGCTCACGATCGAGCTCGACCGCGAAGTCGATGGCCGTTGGATTGCCGAAGTACCCGAGTTGAATGTCCTACTGTACGGCGAGTCTAGGCAGGACGCGATTCAACGAGCTCAGTCGGCCGCGCGGGAGATTGTCCTCGACCGGATCGCCCACGGCGAGTTACCTTCTGATTCGGCGAAGGCCCGCCGTGTGTTCGCCGCTCTGAAGCGGACTGGGGGCGTCATGACCGCACCGTGGATCCCACGAGATCATGAAAAAGGACGGGTAGGCGGACTATCCGTTCTCGTTCCACGATTCCGAGGAACTTGGTCCTGCCATCCTTGCGAAAATCTCGAAAAAGACGGGCCTTCAGCCCCAAGACCTGTGATAGTCACTCCCAGCCCGTCGTCCGCTCTCACTCCAATGGAATCGCCTTTCCCTTGGCCGTCGGCAACGCCACACCCAGCAGTTTCGCAATAGTCGACCGGCAAGCAGCATAGGTTCCAGGCGCGATCGGTGGTGGGCAGAGTGTTCATTAAGATGCTGAGCGACCCGGCGGTGTGGAAGAAGTGGGCGCGCGAGAAGTGAGATGATGGGGCTTTGGTAGAAACGGCGATGTTAGACTGGCAGCCAGCAGTCGCGTACTGCGAATGGCCAGCTTCCCGCCCAGGAGCCGCGGGTCCGCCACAATCCATCCATAATCCTTGTATGGTGCATTCGATCATGCCTTCCCGCACGAAGCCATGCCTGAGGTCCTGAAGGTCGCCTCCGAACTCACCGGCTCGTTCCATGTGGCTGCTTGATGCCAACATGGATGTGCATCTTGTGGCCGTACTGGCGCAGTTCGGCATTTCCTCCGTGACGGCCGCAAGTCGCGGATGGAAGGCGTTATCGAACGGCGATCTCGTGATAGCGGACACGGCGACGGGCTTCGATTCCCTGCTCACTCGAGACCAACTATTCGGTGAATCCTCTCCTGCCGTGAGGTCGTTCCCAGAGCTTGCGGTTGTAGTACGCGTCCCGCCGCCGGATGGATTTGCCCCGCACAGAGCAAGCGATCAAGCCTTGCGACGGCGCCTTCCAACCACCGCGGCAATTCCCAAACCCAGGCCCAGCAAGGCAAAGGTCCCCGGTTCGGGCGCAAAAGATTGCTGCACTGATTCATTGAATGCCACTGTGTCAATTAAGAAGTCCCAGCCATCGCAGCAGCTGGCGTTCAGGGCCGTCGGCGCGATAGTCACTGACGTGATATTGGCGGCCAGTAAGTCCACGACTCCAAATCCCGAGCCGATATTGGCGGAGAGGGACAGCGTTTGACTGGCGACCATGCTTGCGCCGTTGTAAGCATCCGCCACGTAAGATTCCACGCTGGTCGCCCCATTGAACACGGGGAAGCTGACCTCCGTCGTGGGGAAGCTGGCGCTTATGTCGATCGTTAGTGTGGATTCGAGAGTCGGGTCGCCAAATCCGGCCGTTCCGTAAACATTCGGCGGGGTCGCGAAGGATTCAGCCGGGAAGTTGCTCGCATTTCCGAGAACCACGCCTCCAGTAAAAGTAGCTACGTTGGGAACAACAATCGTCTGCATTGGACCTGCCTCGTCGAACAAGGAAGGGCCCGCCGGTATAACCGGGACAGTTTCAAAATTGACCACAATAACGCCCGCGTTCGCTGCCAGGCACATCAAAAACACTAAAGCGACCGTACCGGTCAGTTGGCGCATCTATCCTCCGAGCCCCGGCTTCGATGCCCGAGGCCAGGATTACCGAAATAGCATACTTCCGTTGTGTGCTTTTTTTGCCAGTTTTTTGCTACCTGGGGGCTCCCCGCGCTCACTCCAGCGGTATCGCCTTTCCCTTGGCCGTTGGCAACGCCACACCCAGCAGTTTCGCAATAGTCGAAGCGACGTCTATATTGGCAACCTTGTCCAGCTTCCCGCCGCCGCGCACTCCGTAGCCGCTGGCGATGAATATCGCGTCCATGTCCGGGTCGCTGGCCAGGTATCCGTGACTACCGCCTTGCTGCGGAACCGCGGCCGTCACCGGGCCTCCGGTAGCTCCCGAGAACGCGTAGCCGTCCTTGGCCGTGAGCAGCAGTTGGCCCATCTGTGGGTCCCTTTCGGGCTGCGGCAGGCCCAGCGCTGCAAACCCATCCGAACCGATGATCCTGTCGATCCCTTCAACGCCTGAAAGCGCTTGCATCACTTTGGGGGTCAGCTCCGCCGCCTGGGATTTATCGAAATAGATGTACGCCGTTCCGCCTTCCGCCTGGATGTACGCCTTATCGGAAAGACCCGCGGCTGCCAACGCCACCGACGGTCGAATCTGTTTCGTGTACGGTTTGAAGCCGTGGTCCGAAACCACGATGAAAGTTGTGCGTTCGGTCATCCCGGCTGCGCCGACCGCTTCCACCACACGGTCCACGCAACCATCTAGAAACGCGAACGCGGCCGTGGCGGCCAGGGTCTTCGGCCCGAACTGGTGGTGCACCGAATCGAGCGAAAGCAGGTGGAACAGCAGCAGGTTGGGCTTGTGCTCGCGGATCAGGTAAACCGCCGCCCTGGTCCAGATCTGGTCGCGGAACAGGATGTTCGACTTCTCAAAGTTTTCGATATCCGCGGCGGCGATCACTCCCTTGCCGACCATCTCGCGCTCCACGGGCCCCTCTGCCGAAGCCCGTTCGCTGAACGCCCATGTGATGGTAGGCGCTTTGTTGATGGCCACCCAATCCACCTGCGCGGTCGAGAGCCCGGCCTGGTAGGCCGCGTCATAGACCGTGGGGACGTGGACCATCTTCTCCTTCTCGATGGTCGGGTCCACTTTCACCGGCGGCCATGCGCCAGTCTGCAAAATAGTTCCGTTAGCCAAAAGCCCATGCTCGTCGCCGCGGACGCCGGTCACCATGGACGTATGGTTAGGCCATGTCACGGTCGGATTCACCGTACCCATTCGTGCACTCACGCCGTTCCGTATCAGGCGCCGCAGCGTAGGAATCGGAAGCTTCGGATCGTCCAGGGCATAGGCGGGAAAGCCGTCCAGGCTGATCACGATTACCATGCGCTCTTTGGCGGGCGCCTGCGCGAAAGCCGGACCGCACAAACCCGCGAGCGCGGCCAGCGCGATTGCGAGTTTCGTAAATAAAATTCTGGAGTGATACCGGATAGCATGCATGAATCGTATTATCGTTGGTTGTCAAGAATTGAGAAAGTAAATGTTTGCAATTACCGGAATCACCGGCAATGTCGGCGGCGAAGTAGCGTGCACCCTGCTGGCCGCTAACCGGCCCGTCCGGGCCGTAATGCGCGATATGCGTAAAGGCGCCGCCTGGGCTGAGCGTGGCTGCGAAGTCGCTCTTGCCGACATCGATGACACAGCCGCGCTGGCGGCCGCGTTCAAAGGCGCCCAAGGCGTCTTCGTGCTCGTTCCACCAGTTTTCGATCCTGCGCCGGGCTTTCCCGAGGCACAAGCCAGAGCAGCTACTCTGCGCTCGGCGCTCGAAAGTGCGCATCCGGAGAGAGTCGTGTACCTCTCCACGATCGGCGCACAAGCGATCCGATCGAACTTGCTCACGCAGCACACCATCATCGAACGGGCGCTGCATGAGTTGTCGATGCCTGTTACTTTCCTGCGGCCGGCATGGTTCATGGAAAACTCCAGTTGGGACGTCGCTCCGGCGCGCGAGCAGGGCGTAATTCCGAGTTTCCTGCAGCCGCTCGACAAGCCTGTCCCGATGGTTGCCACGGCAGACATCGGGCGCGTGGCGGCCGAGCTGCTTCAAACCGCGTGGAATGGCCGCGGAGTCGTCGAGTTGGAAGGACCCCATCGTGTGACTCCGAACGAGATCGCGGTCACTTTTGCCGATCTGCTCGGCCGTCCTGTGAGAATGGAAGCGGTGCCGCGCGAGACCTGGGAGCCGCTATTCAAAACCCAGGGCATGAAGAATCCCTTACCCCGCATTCAGATGCTTGATGGTTTTAACCAAGGCTGGATTGAGTTCGAGCGCGGCGAAGCGGGCTCTCGAAAAGGGCAAGTTGCACTCGAAACCGTCCTGAAAAAGCTCATCGATGAAAAGCGCTGATAATAGAAGAACCCATGGAATACAAAACCCTAGGCAACACTGGCCTTCTCGTTTCGAATCTCTGCCTCGGCACTATGACCTTCAGCGGTGGCGAGGGCATCTGGAAATCCATTGGCTCTGTCGATCAGGCAGGCGCCGATGAACTAATCAAAGCGTCCATTCAAGCAGGCATCAACTTCTTTGACACCGCCGACGTCTACTCCGATGGTGAAAGTGAAAAGACCCTCGGCCAATCTCTTAAGAACCTGAACATCGCCCGCAAAGACGTGGTCCTCGCCACCAAGGTCTTCGGCCGTGTCGGCCCTGGCCGCAACGACGTAGGCGCCTCGCGCGGACATATCATGGACGCCGTCGAAGCCAGCCTCCGCCGCCTTCAGACAGACCACATTGACCTCTACCAAATCCACGGCAACGACTCTGTCACTCCCATCGAAGAGACTCTCCGCGCCCTCGACACCCTGGTCGCGCAGGGGAAGGTTCGCTACGTCGGCTGTTCGAACTGGCAAGCCTGGAAGCTCGCGAAAGCTCTGGGGATTTCGGAGTTCAAGAACCTCGCTCGCTTTGAGACCCTGCAGGCTTATTACTCCATCGCCGGCCGCGACCTCGAACGTGAGTTGGTCCCTCTGCTCGAAGCCGAGAAGACCGGCTTGCTCGTCTGGAGCCCGCTTGCCGGGGGACTGCTTTCCGGGAAATTCAGCCGTGATAACCAAAAACCGGAAGGATCCCGCCGCTCGGAATTCGACTTTCCGATTGTCGATAAAGAGCGCACCTGGAAAATCCTCGACGCCATGGCTCCGATCGCCAGCGCCCACGACTGCAGCCCGGCTCGCATCGCCCTTGCCTGGCTGCTCACCAAGCCGGTCGTGACGTCTGTCATTATTGGGGCCAAGCGCCTCGATCAACTTCAGGACAACCTCGCCGCCGTGGATCTTCATCTCACCGGAGATGAGATCAAACAATTGGACGAGGTGAGCGCGCTCCCGCCCGAGTACCCAGGCTGGATGTTGGCGTTCCAGGGCGCCAACCGCCTGAAGCCAGCTCCCCTGCGCTGATGCAGCAAACGCCTTTGCTACCCTGAAGAGTGATTTCGCTGGTGGGCGTCGCCAAGAGCTTTGACGGGAAACGCAAAGTCACCGCCCTCGAAGGCATCGACCTGCAGGTCGCGCGCGGAGAGATGCTCTCCATCGTGGGCGCATCCGGCTCGGGCAAATCCACGCTGCTAAATCTGATCGGCGGGCTGGACCGGCCCAGCGCGGGCGAGATCCGCATCGACGGGCGGGCCATCGCCAGCCTTTCCGACGACGATCTCACGCGCTTGCGGCGGGACAAAATCGGATTCATTTTTCAATTCTTCAATCTGCTGCCCAGCCTGAATTGCCTGGAGAATGTGGCGCTGCCGCTGCATCTGAAAGGCATCCCGAAAAAGCAGACCACCGAACGCGCGCGCGAGCTGCTCGAAATGGTGCAGCTCGGCCAGCGAATGGACCATTTGCCCGACGAACTTTCCGGCGGCGAACGGCAGCGCGTGGCCATTGCGCGGGCGCTGGCCTTCTATCCGCCCATCCTGCTGGCCGACGAGCCCACCGGAAATCTGGACAGCCACACCGGCGCGGAAATCCTGAAACTGATTCACGATCTGCACCAGCGCCTGGGCGCCACGGTGTTGATCGTGACTCACGATGCGGGCGTCGCGGAAAGCTGTGCGCGCACAGTGACGCTGCGCGACGGACGCCTGGCGGGAGACCTGCGGCGATGATCCTGCTGCGGCTGATCAGTTGGCCGTACGCCCGCAGGCACCTGCTCCGCTGGGTGCTGACCATCGGCGGCATTGTGCTGGGGGTGGCGCTGCTGGTGGCGATGTACACGGCCAACCGAAGCGTGATCGCCGCCTTCAACAACACGGTGGATCGTATCGCGGGAAAGACGCAGTTGCAGGTCTCCGCCGGCGATTCCGGTTTTCCGGAAGAGATTCTGGAGCGCGTGCAAAGTGCGCCGGAGGTGCGCGCGGCGGCCCCGGTGATCGAACAGGTGGTGGATAGCGGAATGAACGGCCAGGGCAAGCTGATGATCCTGGCGGTGGATATGACCGGCGACCGCAGCTTGCGCGATTACGATCTGGAGGGCGGCGACGAAGAGATCATGGACGATCCGCTGGTGTTCCTTGCCCAGCCCGATTCTCTGATCGTGACACGCGACTTCGCCCTGCGCAACGGCCTGTCGAGCGGCAGCAAGCTGCCCATGAAGACCATGGACGGCGACAAGCAGTTCATCGTGCGCGGCATTCTGCGGTCGGGCGGCCTCGACTCGGCGTTCGGCGGCAACCTGGCGATCATGGACATCTACGCCGCGCAGAAAGTCTTCGGCATGGGGCGCCGTTTCGATCGCATCGACATCGGGCTGAAAGACGGCGTGACGCTCGAACAGGGGCAGGCATCGCTGCGCAAACTGCTGGGACCGGGCTTCGAAGTGGACCCGCCGGCAGGGCGCGGGCAGCATTTCGAATCTCTGATGGGAGTGTACGCCATGACCATGAACGTGGCCAGCCTGTTCGCGCTGTTCATCGGGATGTTCATCATCTATAACTCGTTCGCCATCGCGGTGACCGAACGGCGCGCTGAGATTGGGATTCTGCGGGCGCTCGGAGCCACGCGCGGCCAGATACGCGCGCTGTTTCTGGGGGAAAGCGCGTTGGCGGGCCTGGCCGGCTCGGCGGTGGGGATCGGTTTCGGCTTGCTGATGGCGCACGGAATGGAGGCCGCCGCGGTTACCACGATGGAATCGGCAGTCGGAGTCATCACCAGCGCGGACCGCGTTCTGGTGCAGCCCTGGCTGCTGGCGATAGCCGCCGCGGTGGGCGTGCTGACCAGCATGATCGCGGCGTTTTTGCCGGCGCGCAATGCGGCGCGGGTCGATCCGGTGCAGGCCCTGCAGAAGGGCAAGTACCAAGTGCTATCGGCCGGCGAGAACCGCAGACGGAAAATTGTGGCGGCAGCGGCGGTGGTGCTGGCGCTGATCTGCCTGCTATTCGGAAGGTCGCTGCCGATCTTCTATACGGGCTATTTTCTGGCCATGCTGGCGGTGCTGCTGCTCACGCCCGCGCTCTCGCTGTATCTCGCCAGGATTTTGCGGCAGCCCCTGAAATGGCTGCGCCCGGTGGAAGGCGCGCTGGCCGCCGATAGCCTGATCCAGGCGCCCCGGCGCACCTCGGCCACAGTGGCGGCGCTAATGCTGTCGCTGGCTTTGGTGGTGGCGCTGGGCGGTTTGGCGCGGGCCAGCTACGCCTCCATACGGGATTGGCTGGACTCCAGCCTGAATCCGGATTTCTTCGTCACCCCGTCGCCGGAACTGGGAGTGCGCACGTATCATTTCCCGGGCGCCATGGTGGACGGCCTGCGCCGCATCCCCGGAATTGCCGAAGTGCAGCCTGTGCGCGTGGTGCGGCTGGATTTCCGCGGCGGTCCCATTCTGCTGGTGGCCACCGATGCATTGAGCATCGCCCGGCGGACCCGCGGACGCAAAGTGATCGCCGGCGATTTCGATGGCATGTACACGGCCGCGGCCGAGGGCAAAGGCGCCATCGCCTCGGAAAACCTGGCGTCCTTGCGTAACTTGAAACTGGGGGACATGCTGGAGATCGCTGCGCCATCCCAAATGCTGCGGCTGCCGGTGACCGGCATCGTGCGCGATTACTCCAACCAGTTAGGCACGATCTTCATTGATCTTTCCGTGTATCGCAAACTATGGAACGACGATTCGGTGGATCTCTTTCGCGTATATCTGGCGCGCGGCGCTTCACCGGGCGAAGTCAAGCGCCGGATACTGGAGCAGTTTGGACGCGAGAAGCGCATCTTCGTACTTTCCAACCACGAGGTGCGCGCATGGGTGCTGAAGGTGACCGACCAATGGTTCGGCATGACTTATGTGCAACTTTTTGTGGCCGTGCTGGTGGCGATTCTGGGCATCGTCAACACGCTGACGGTATCCATCGCGGACCGCCGTCGGGATTTAGGCGTGCTGCGCGCGGTCGGCGGGCTGCGCAATCAGATCCGGCATACTATCTGGATGGAGGCGGCCGCGATCGGCGCGATCGGCTTGATCCTGGGCGTAGGTCTCGGAGCGGTAAACCTCTATTACCAATTGCAGATAGTGCGCCAAAGCTTCGCAGGCCTGACGCTGGATTATACGTTCCCCTACGGAATCGTGATGCTATTGGTGCCGGTGATTCTGGGAGCAGCGTTCGGCTCCGCGCTATTTCCGGCCGAAAGCGCGGTGCGAGGCTCTCTGGTGGAGGCCTTGGAATATGAGTAACCGCACCCCCACGTCTCGCCCGCTCGCCCCCTCGCCCCCTCGCCCGCTCATCGTCTTAATCTTGGCGCTGCCGCTAATTCGAATAGCGAACGCGCAGGACCCCCGCCAGATCGTAGAAGAGTCACAGCGGCGCGGACGATCCAGTTCGCAGCAATACGACGGCGTCCTGGAGGTGATCGCCGCGAACAGCAAAGTATCGAAAAAGAGCTGGCAGTTCGTGCGGCTGGGCTCCTTCGGCAACAGCAAGGCCGTCATACGATTCACGGCGCCCGCGGAGGTGAAAGGCGTGGCGCTGCTGGTGGTGAACCATCCGGACCGTTTGTCGGATCAGTGGATGTGGACGCCGGCCATCGGGCGGGACCGGCGCATCGCGCCGCAAGATCGCTCTACACGCTTCTTCGGCACGGACTTCAGCTTCGAAGATCTGGAAGAGCGCGACGTGAACCAATTCGATTTCCGTTTGTTGGGCGAGGAGGCCATCGACGGAGCGGCCTGCTGGCGCATCGAATCGACGCCCAAGGAGAGCAAAGCTTCGCAATACACTTCTTCGCGCGTCTGGATTCGCAAAGATAATTATGTTCCGGTGCAGTACGAAAACTTCGCCAAGGATAAACTGGTGCGGCGCATGCAGGAGAAGGAGATCGAGAACATTCAGGGGATCTGGACGGCGCGCCTGCTGGAGATGACGGATCTGCACCGCAACAGCCGCACCGTTCTGAAACTGGAGAACGTGCGCTACAACGTGCCGCTGCAGGACGACGAGTTCACGGTGCAGGCGCTGCGGCGGCTGCAGTGAAGAAGAAGGCGCTGGGTGCTGGGTGCTGGGTTCTGGCATGCGCAGTTGCCGCGCGGGGACAGAGTTTTACGCAGCGAGGGTTTTTCGAGACGGACTTCATCGGCTATCCGCAGACTGCCCCGAACGATAGCGGCCAGGAGATCGGCGAAGCGCTGTTCCAATATGAAGCCTTCTACAAGCTGAGTTCGGACTGGCAGTTTGCGGGCGGCATCGACCTGCGCGCGGACACGCACCAGCAAGTGGAGCGCGATTGGAATTTTTCCTGGGACGATCGCCAGTTGCGGCGCCCGGCCATCGCGCTGCGGGATCTCAGCGCGACTTATTCGAAGAACAAGCTCACCGTGGAACTGGGCAAGCAGTTCATCCGATGGGGCAAGGCCGACCTGCTCAATCCCACGGACCGTTTCGCGCCGCGCGATTTCCTGACCGTGGTGGACAACGATTTTCTGGCCGTCACTGCGGCGCGGGTCACCTATGGCGGGCAAGTGAACACCATCGAGCTGGTCTGGTCGCCGCTGTTTACGCCGAGCCGTATTCCGCTGATCGACCAGCGTTGGACGGTCCTGCCCGCGGGGTTGGACGGGATCGAGTTGCGCGAGATGACGCCGCAGTATCCCGGCGGCTCGCAGTTGGGCGCGCGGTGGAACCATGTCGGGCGGGTGGCGGAGTATTCGCTCTCGTTCTACGACGGGCATAACAATCTGCCGCTGTTCCGCTATCAGTTGGAGCCGCAGACGCCGCTCACCGTGGACCTGCAGCAGTTTTTCCCGCAGATGCGCATGTACGGCGGCGACGCGGCCATTCCGTTCAAGGCCGTCACGTTTAAGGCCGAGGCCGCCTACTTCACGTCTTCGACCAGGCAGGCCGAGGAGTATGGGCTGTACGTGCTGCAGGTGGAGCGGCAGGCTGGCGAATGGTTTTTCATCGGCGGCTATGCGGGAGAGGTGGTCACGGAGCAGCGTCCGGGCGTGGAATTCGCGCCGGATCGGGGACTAGCGCGCGCGTTCCTGGGCCACGCGGGTTATACGATTGATACCAACCGCAGCGTGGCGCTCGAAACCGCGGTACGGCAGAACGGCCGCGGAGTCTGGACCAAGCTCGAATACACGCAGGCCTTCGGGCAGCACTGGCGTGCGACGGCGGGTTACACACTGATCCGGGGCGACACGTCGGATTTTCTGGGACAGTACCGGCGCAACTCGCATGCGTTGTTGGCGCTGCGCTACAGCTTCTAGACTTTGGTGGGACTGGCCTCCTGGCTGGTCCTCACAATAGCCTCAACTCCAACGGCGCGCCCGCCACGCATCCGAGCAGCTTGGCGGCCGACGCCTGGCTCGCGGAGATCTCATAATACCCGGCGCTGCCCACGATCAGGAATAACTCGCCCAGGCCGCGCTCTGCGTAATTGCGCGCCAGCACGCCGATGAGCTGCGGTCCGGCCGTCATCTCGAAGGCGCGCTTGCTCAGATCCGGAAAATCTTCCACCTTAAAATTGGTGATCACGTTACCGAAGCGATCCACTTTGAGGATGGCGCCGGTCCAGGTGCGCCGCCCAGTGCGCTCCGGCTTATCGAAGCTCAGACGCAGATAGTCCTCGATCAATTTGCCGAAGCGCGCCGGAGCGATGCCGCTCGCCAGGTGCGCGGCCACCGGCGCAAAAATGTCGCGTCCGTGAAAGGTCTGGCTCACCGGCTTCAGAAAATATTGGTCGCGCGATATGGCCCGCACCTTGTGCGACTCGCGCGCGTATATCATCGAAAGTACGCCATTATCCGGAGCGATAAAATACTGGCCCGCCGCCTTTGCCAGGATGGGACGGCGCGACGTGCCCACGCCCGGATCGACCACCGCCACGTGTACAGTGCCGCGCGGAAAATAGCCGTACGCCTGCGATAGCGCAAAGGCCGCCTCGGCGATCGCGAAGGCGCCGACACCATGGCTGATATCGACGATGCGCGCGGTCGGGCAAATCTTCAGAATCACGCCCTTCATGGTCCCCACGTAGTGGTCCGAGAGGCCGAAATCGGTAGTGAGAGTAATCAACGGGCGAGTCATTGTTAGAATGAAATAAATGCAGCGTTTCTACTTCGATCACAACGCGACAACTCCAGTGTCTCCGGAAGTGCTGGAGACCATGGTGTCGTGTCTCAGTCAAGTGTATGGTAACGCTTCCAGCATCCACCATTTCGGACAGATGGCCAAGCAGCGGCTGGAGATGGCGCGGCGGCAGACGGCCACACTGATCGGATGCCATCCGCGCGAGATCGTCTTCCTCAGCGGCGGCACCGAGGCGGATAACCTGGCGCTGTTCGGAATCATGCGCCGGGCCGCGGGCAGCTCCCCCCACATAATCACCACGGCGATGGAGCATCCGGCCGTGCTGGGCGCCTGCGCGCAGCTCGCGCGGGAAGGGGCCGCGGTGACTCATGTGCCGGTGGGCTCGGACGGCCTGGTGGACCCGGACGATATCCGCCGCGCGCTGCGCCCCGAGACCGTGCTGGTGTCGGTGATGCACGCCAATAACGAGTTGGGAACGGTGCAGCCCATTGCGGAGATCGCGACAATCGCGCGAGGAGCCGGCGTGTATCTGCATGCCGATGGCGTGCAGGCGCTAGGCAAGATTCCGGTAGATGTAGAAGCGCTAGGCGTCGACCTGTATAGCATGAGCGGTCACAAGATTTACGGCCCCAAGGGCGTCGGCGCGCTCTACGTGCGGCAAGGCACGCGGCTGGGCGCGATCCAGTTCGGCGGGCATCACGAGCGCGACCGCCGCCCTGGAACCGAGAACGTGCCGGGAGCCGTAGCGTTCGGTTGCGCCGCCGAGTTGGCGGGCGTGCATCTGAAGACCAGCGCACCGCTCATCGCCGCACTGCGCGACCGGCTGGAGTCGGCCCTGCTCGAGCGTATTCCGCATACCGGCGTGAACGGCAGCCGTGCTGCGCGCACCCCGAACACCACCAATATGTACTTCGATTATCTGGAGGGCGAGGCTCTGGTGATCGCGCTGGACCTGCGCGGCTTCGCCGTTTCGAGCGGCGCGGCCTGTTCGAGCGGCGCCGTCGAGCCCTCCCATGTGCTGACCGCCATTGGCCTCGCGGCGGAGCGCGCCCGCGCCAGTATTCGCTTTTCGCTCGGCCGCGATACTACAGCCGGACAGGTGGATGCTTTGGTGGAGGCCGTGGCGGCATCCGTAGCGCACCTGCGCAAGCTCTCCCCGGTGGCCGCATGACCGAAGCGCCGATCGCCGTGGCCATGAGCGGCGGCGTGGACAGTTCCACCGTGGCGGCCATGCTGGTGCGCGGCGGGCACGCCGTGGTCGGGCTGACCATGCAGCTCTGGAACCAGCGCCGCCTGCCTGATCTCGCCGTGGAAGGCGCCACCGGACGCTGCTGTTCGCTCGACGACGTCTACGATGCGCGCCGCGTGGCCGAGCAGATCGGCATTCCCTATTACGTGGTGAATTTCGAGCGTCAGTTCGAGGAGCACGTGATCGCCCCGTTTGTGAGCGAGTACCTGGCGGGGCGCACTCCCATCCCCTGCACGCTCTGCAACAACTTCATCAAGTTCGACCAGTTCCTGGAAATGGCGGACGCCGTGGGAGCGGGGCAGATCGCCACGGGCCACTACGCACGCATCACGCGCGATGCGGTCAACGGCCGGTATCAGTTGCGCAAGTCCGTGGACGAGAGCAAGGATCAGACCTATTTCCTGTTCGGTTTGACCCAGGCGCAGTTGGCCCGCAGCCTGTTTCCGCTGGGAGAGATGCGCAAGTCCGAGGTGCGCGGCCTGGCCCGCGAGATGCAGCTTGCCGTTGCCGAAAAGGGCGAGAGTTTCGAAATCTGCTTCGTGCCGAACGGCGATTATGCGGCCTTCATGAGCGCTTATCTGCGCGAGAAGGGCGTGGCCGAGACGCACACGCATGGCCAGATCATGACCACCGATGGGCGCACCCTGGGCGAGCACGCCGGCGTGCATCATTTTACGGTAGGGCAGCGCAAGGGTTTGGGAATCGCCACCGGCGAGCCCCTCTATGTGATCTCGACCGATGCCCAGTCTCAGCGGGTGACGGTGGGCGGCAACGACGAGCTGTTGCGGGCCAGCTTGAGCACGCGCCAGGTCAATTGGGTTTCGATTGCGGGGATAGAAACGCCCACCCGCGCCGCCGTGAGGATCCGCAACAGGCACCAGGCGGCCGCCGCAACGCTGTATCCGACGGCCGAGCCTTCCCGCGTGGAAATACGTTTCGACGAGCCACAAAGGGCAGTCACTCCCGGCCAGGCAGCCGTGTTCTACGACGGCGACCTGGTGCTGGGCGGGGGCTGGATTGAATGATGCGCTTGAATACTGGATGGCGCTGGCGGTAGTCGCAGCGTTGGCGCGGACGCCGCTGCCGGTAGCGCATTTCCTGGCGCGGGGCTGCACGGGTTTATTGGACCTGGCGCTGCCCCGTTTGCGGCGTGTGGCCATGGCCAACCTGGCAATGGCATTGCCGGAGTTGGACCGGTGCGAGCACAGCCGCATCGCCGACGGCGTGTTCCGCTCCATCGCCCGCCTGCTGGTGGCCTTCGCGCGCTTCCCGCAAATCGACGCCGCCAACATCGGGGATTGGATCCGCTACGAAGGCTTCGAGCATTTCGAGGCAGCCCGCGAGCGTGGCCGCGGCGTTTTGTTTGCTACGGCGCACCTCGGCAATTGGGAGCTCAGCGCCTTCGCGCACGCCCTGATGGCCGCGCCCATGTATGTTGTCGTGCGCCCGCTGGACAATCCGAAAATTGACGCGCTGGTCGAGCGGCGGCGCACCCTGTCGGGTAACCGCCTGATCTCGAAGCGTGAATATGCGCGCGGCATTTTGAAAGCGCTGCGCGAGAACCAGGCCGTAGGCATCCTGGTGGACCAGAACGCCGCGCTCGAGGACGGCGCGTTTGTGGACTTCTTCGGCGTGCCAGCCTGCGCCGGCACGGGCTTCGCCAAGCTGGCGGCGCATAGCGGCGCGGCGGTGATTCCGGGCTTCGCGCTGTGGCTCCCAGAAGAGCGCAAGTACGTGCTGCGCTTCTACCCGCCGGTAGAGATCACGGGCGACGCGGAGCGCGACACACGGGAACTGCACCGCCAGCTCGAGGCCGTGATCCGCGCGTACCCCGATCAGTGGCTGTGGATTCACCGGCGCTGGAAAACACGCCCTCCAAACGCTACCCTGTAGAGGTGACTCTTCCCCGTTCCGTGGCCCTCTCTCTTTCCTTTGCGGCACTCGCTGTGGCGGAGACGCCTCCTCCCACGCCGGTCCATCCCGTGACTGAAACGCTGCACGGCGTCGCCATCACCGATCCGTATCGCTGGCTGGAAGATCAGAACAGCCCGGAGACGCGCGCCTGGCTGGACGCCCAGATCGGCTATACACAGGCGTTTCTCAGCCGTATTCAGGTGCGCGAGAAAATCAAGCAGCGGCTTGCCCAGCTCACCCGCATCGATTCGTACGGGATTCCGATCGAACGCCACGGCCGTTATTTCTTCGGCCGCCGACTGGCGAACGAGAACCGCGCGTCCATCTGCATGCGCACCGGCGTGGAGGGCCAAGACGAAGTGCTGGTCAATCCCTCCGATGTCGACAAGGACGAATCCACGTCTGTCTTTATTGCCGGTGTCACACAGGATGGCAGGCTGTTGACCTATGGCGTCCGGCGGGGCGGCGAGGACGAGAGTGAGCTCCGCATACTCGACCTCGCCACCCGCCGGCTGCTGCCGGACGGCTTGCCCCGCGCCCGCTATTTCGGCATGGCCATCAAAGAAGACAAGAGCGGATTCTTCTATTCCCGCTTCACCACGGAACAGGGCAGCCACGTGTTCTATCACGCCATGGGCAAGCCGCTGTCGGAAGATCGCGAGATCTTCGGCAAGGGATATGGGACGGATGCGCTTATCTCCGTGGAGCTTTCCGAGGACGGCCGTTGGTTGTTAATTTCCGTGGAAATTGGCGTGCCTCCGAAGAAGGTGGAGGTCTGGACCCAGGACATCGCCGCGGGCGGCCCCATCAAGCCTGTGGTGACCGACGTAGATGCGGAATTCCGGCCTTTCATACGCGGCGATCGGCTGTATCTATGGACTAACTGGAACGCCCCCAATTGGCGCATTCTGACGGCCGATTTACGGGATCCGGCGCGCGACAAATGGAAAGAGATCGTGCCGGAATCTCAGTGGCCCATCGACGGCGCGTCGGGCGCGGCCGGACGCCTGTTCGTGACTTACCTGGAAGACGTCAAGTCACGCGTGAAACAATACGACCCCGCCGGAAAGTATCTGGGCGATCTGACGTTGCCGGGTATCGGCAGCGTGGCCGGTCCCGATGGAAGGTGGGCGGGTGACGAAGCATTTTTCTATTACACGTCGTTTGTGGAGCCGGGCACCATCTATCGCTTCATGGCCTCGAGCGAGCGCTCGCAGGTCTGGTATCGGCCTCCTATCCCCATACATCCGGATGACTATGAGGTGAAACAAGTCTGGTACGAATCCAAAGACAAGACCCGTGTCCCCATGTTTCTGGTCTACCGCAAAGGCCTCCAGGCGGATGGCAACCGACCCGTGTTTCTGACCGGCTACGGCGGATTCGCCTCGAGCGAGACACCCGTGTTTTCCCGCGTAGCCGCAGTCTGGGCCGAAATGGGCGGCGCGTACGCCGTGCCCAATCTGCGTGGGGGCGGCGAATTCGGCGAGAAATGGCATCGCGCCGGGATGTTCGAGAGGAAGCAGAACGTGTTCGACGACTTTATCGCCGCCGCCGAATGGTTGGTCTCGAATCACTACACCCAGCCGCGCAAGATCGCCATCGAAGGCGTGTCCAACGGTGGCCTGCTGGTGGGCGCGGCCATCACGCAGCGTCCGGACCTGTTCGGAGCGGCGGTGTGCGGCTATCCTCTGCTGGACATGCTGCGCTATCAGAAGTTCAAGGTGGGCAGCTACTGGGTAACCGAATACGGCTCGGCGGACGACCCAAAACAGTTCCCCTATTTGCTCCGTTATTCGCCTTACCAGAATGTGAAGAAGGGCACGCAGTATCCGGCGGTGATGTTCATGTCGGGCGACTTCGACACACGCGTCGATCCCCTGCATGCGCGCAAGATGGCCGCGTTCATGCAGGCGTCCACGGGTTCGGATCGGCCTATCCTATTGAAGTATGATACTAAGTCGGGCCACTCGGGGGGTAAGCCCGTGAACCAGCAGATAGAAGACGATGCCGATTGGATCAGCTTCTTATGGGCGGAAGTGGCTGCGGACGCGCACGGCAGTTACAAATAGAGCTTGCCGGGGAGGGTGCGTGTAGTATTCTAAGAACTAAGTGTCTCGTGTTCCGGCTTAAAGATTCGCCTCTCCACAGCAGTGTCTTTGCCCTGGCCCTCAGCGCTCTCGCCTTGCTCGTATCCCTGCTGTTCCGGCCGCTGGAGCCAAACTTCTATCTGCCGTTCCTGGCTGCGGTCTTCGCCAGCGCCTGGTACCACGGGCGCGTGGGCGGTTACACGGCGACGGCGCTCTCGACGGTGGCCGTGGGGTTTCTGGGGTTTCTGCTGGTACGTTTGCATACACCCTGGTACGCCGGCGGCGCGAACATCCTGATCGGGCTGCTCTCGTTCGTGACCATCTCGGTCGGGGCTACCGCGCTGATTTCCGGATGGCTCACCAGCCGCAGCATGCTGACCGCCACGCTGTCGAGCATCGGCGATGGGGTGCTGGCCACCAATCGCGAGGGACGCATCACTTTTCTCAATCCGGTGGCGGAGGTCCTCACCGGATGGAGACGCGCGGAGGCCATGGGCAAGGCGATTGGCGAAGTGCTGAAGGTGATCGAGGAGGGCAGCCGCGAGCCGGCGGGCAGCCTGGTCGGGCAAGCCCTGCGAGACGGCGCCACGGCGCACAGCGCCAGCCAGGTCCTGCTGATTGCCAGGGACAAAGCTGAGATCCCCATCGAACAGAGCGCCGCCCCGCTCCACGACGAGCGCGGCAGGCTGCGGGGCGCCATTCTGGTCTTCCGCGACATCACCAGCCGACGCCAATTGGAAGAGCAGCTCAGCCACGCACGCAAGATGGATGCCGTGGGGCGCCTGGCCGGCGGCGTGGCCGGCGACTTCAATAATGTCCTGACCGTGATCGCCGGCTACAGCGAGCTGCTGCGCTCGCAGATCCCGGCCGGCAGCCCGCAGCGGCGCTTCGCCGACGAGATTATGTACGCCGGCGAGCGCGCGGCCGGCCTGACGCGGCAGCTTCTGGCGTTCAGCCGCGCGCAATCGTCGCAGCCCAAAGTGGTGGACTTGAATGCCCTGGTAGCCGGCATGGAGCCGATGCTGCGGCGATTGCTGGGCGAAGCCGTGGAACTGATTGTGCTGCCCGGTCCGTCGCTTGGCCGTGTGAGGGTGGACAGCTCACAGATGCAGCAGGCCATTTTGAACCTGGCCACTAATGCGCGCGAGGCCATGCCCAACGGCGGCAGGCTGGTGATCGAAACAGCTTATGTGGAGGTGGATGAGTCCATTGCCAAGAAGGCGGGCGTCAAACCGGGCCCCCACATCCTGCTGGCGGTCAGCGACACGGGCAGCGGGATGGATGCTGAAACGCGCACGCGGCTGTTCGAGCCGTTCTTTACCACCAAGGAGCAGGGCAAGGGTAGCGGATTGGGACTCTCGCTGGTCTACGGAACCGTGAAGCAGGCCGATGGGGAGATCACGGTCTACAGCCAGGTGAACTGCGGCACCATCTTCGAGATCTATCTCCCGCGCGTCACGGAGGCGATTGACGTTCCTACGCCGCCCAGGGCGAAGACGCGCAAGGGATCGGAAACGATTCTGTTGGTGGACGACGAAGAGGGTGTGCGGACGCTGGTCCAGGCAGTGCTGAAGAATGGCGGATATGACGTCATTGAAGCCAGCAACGGCGCCGCCGCCCTGTCCGCGTACGAGAAGAACTCCCATAAAATCGACCTGGTACTGACCGATGTGGTGATGCCACAGATGAACGGTCTCGAGCTCGGGGAGCGGCTGGCCGATAAGAATCCGGACCTGGCCATCCTCTACATGTCCGGATACCGCGATAGCCAGATCGGCGGCCAGGCGAGCCAGGCCGTGAGAGAGTTTCTGAATAAACCCTTCACGCCGGACGCGCTGCTGGCCAGGGTGCGCGAAGTGTTGGACGCCCGCACGGCTTGAGGCTGCTTTGGGTAGGGCGGGGCCAATTCGCCTTTACGATATTCCATCGACGAACTCGATGCGGCCATAGCGGCTGGCCGGCTTCCCATCGCGCTCTGATGCGGGCGGACGCGCGGATGGCCACTTGGCTGTCTTCCGTTGGAGTCGACGATCGAGTGGTGATTTGTACTGTCGCCGGCGGCGAGATCCTGTTCGGCTTGGAGAGGTTGGCTCAGGGACGATGCCGAACCGAGCTCGAAGAGAAAGATTGGAACCTATTCGCAGTATTGCCCTGTGAGCCGATCCGCCAGCCGCTGGTGATCTGTATGCGAATCTCAAAATCCCCCAACAGCGCCGCGGCCTGCCGCTTGATGAGAACGACCTCTGGCTAGTCCTTGCGCAGGCGCCGGCCGGCGATTCCCAGGAATGCCAGAGCCGACCCAAGCAGCACAAAGGTGATCGGTTCGGGAACGGAGGCTGGGTCGCCAAATCCCTCATAGAGAGCCCCGAGGTCGCTCCCGTCCCCGGCGTCAATAGCTTCGAAGATGTGCACCGGGCCGGCAAGAAGCCCTGGCGCCAGCTGTTGCATGGGGCTCCCGCTCTGCGCGGTCAACTGGCCCAGCGGCGCCACGTAAGTACTTTGCGAAGCATTCGAGCACAGATCGGCTGTGTTTCCGCTGGTGGCGATCGAATTGGAGCAGATCCTTTCCGTAACGGAGGCAGAGGTGCCGCCGACTTCGAGCGAGAAAGAGTTCAGCGAGCCTGACACAGTGAACGACAGGTTTTCGCTGCCGCCAACGTTCAGGTTGGGGTTCGCTTCCAAGGTCACCAGACCCTGGCTGTTGATGCTGACCGAATTGATGTCCAGCGTGCCGGTCAGGCCGCCCGTCAGGTCCGTCAGATAGAAGTCACTGAAGATCAGACTACCGCAGGCAAATGATTCCCCGGGCGTTATGGTTACGTCAATCACGGCGCTGACACATACTCCGTCGGCTGCGGCGATGCCGGAAACTGCCATGATTGCCGCGAAACAAAATAGGAGTTTCTTCATGCGTCATCCTCCGGGCCCGGCGCATGCGCCGAGACCTTAGGACAATCCTACCCTGTAGCAGACCGTCGTTTCTACAGCGATGCATCACGCATGTTGCGATAAAGTACCGACTTTTTGCCGGCACCGTACGAAAAAATACGCTTTCGGGCACAAAAACCGAGGCGCCCGGTTTCCCGCTATGCTGAAGAATCGGGAGGTTCCATGTATCCGCTAAAAAAAGGCAAGGTGGCCACGCAAGCCCACGTCGGGCTTCCGGAAGGAACCTTCGAAGAAGAGCACGGACGCAAAGGCTTTTACGGAAAAAGCGCGCATTTGTACCATACTCACCCGCCCACCGGTTGGATTCGCTTCGAAGGCAAGCTGCGTCCCCATTGCTTCGATTTGAACCGGCTGGAACCGCCCGATTTCGCCGATCCGCAAGGGCTCCCGGTGGCGTTCCTGGGGAACCAGGATCTGAAGTTGTACGTCTCGCGCCGCGCCGCGCCGATGCCGTTTTACTACCGCAATGCCGATGGCGACCAACTGATTTTCGTACACCGGGGCGAGGGAACCATAGAGACGGATTTCGGCCCCCTGGAATTTGAAAAGGGCGACTACATCGTGGTGCCGCGAGCCGTGACGCACCGCATCCTTCCGGACACCACCGATAACTTCTTCCTGATCGTGCAATCGCGCGGCGAATTCGATCAGCCGGATAAGGGCCTGCTGGGGCAGCACGCCTTATACGATCCCGCCGCGATCACCACGCCCGAGCCGGCTCCCCACCTCGACGATCATCGCGAGTGGGAGATCCGCATCAAGGTGGACGACGGGATTTCGAAGGTGTTCTATCCGTTCAATCCGATGGATGTAGTGGGCTGGAAAGGCGATCTCACCGTATGGAAGATCAACATGCGCGACATACGGCCGATCATGAGCCACCGCGCGCACCTGCCGCCCAGCGCCCACACCACCTTCGTCACTGAAGGCGCGGTGATTTGCAGCTTTCTGCCGCGGCCACTCGAGCAGGATGCCGACGCCCTCAAGGTGCCCTTCTTCCATCGCAACACGGACTACGACGAGTTCATTTTTTATCACGACGGCGACTTCTTCAGCCGCGATAACATCAAGGCAGGCATGGCCACCCTGCACCCGCGCGGCATACACCACGGGCCGCACCCCAAGGCGCTGGCCAATCAGGGCAAGAAAGCTTTTACCGATGAGAGCGCCGTGATGCTCGACGGCCTCAACCCGTTGGACATCCTGCCGGCCGGAGAAAGCGTGGAGTGGAAGGAATACTGGGCAAGCTGGGTGGAAAAGAAGTGATCGTCGATCCGGCGACAACTGAAGTGCGCAACGTTTATAAACTGATGGTGGCCGCCATCGTGCCGCGGCCCATCGCTTTCGTTTCCACCATCGGCGCGGACGGGATTCTGAACCTGGCGCCGTTCAGCTTTTTCACCGCGGCCAGCGCCGATCCGCCGGTGATCTGTTTTGCGCCCATGATTCGCGCGCGCGATGGCGGCCGCAAAGATACGCTGCGCAACATCCAGGCTACCGGCGAGTTCGTGGTCAACATCGTATCCGAGGAGTTCGCCAGCCAGATGAATATCTGCTCGGCCGAGTTCCCGCCGGAGATAGACGAGTTCCAGGCTTCGGGGCTGACTCCGGTGCCCAGCGACCTGGTGCGGCCGCCGCGTGTGAAGGAATCCCACGTCCACATGGAATGCCGGCTGCTGGAAATCGTGGATGTCAGCGCCAGGCCGCTGGGCGGCAGTCTGGTGCTGGGCCAGGTGCTGCGCTTCCACGTGGAGGACGGCTGGTTCGACAACTACCAGATCGACCCCGACAAGCTCCGGCCCATCGGCCGCATGGGCGGCGCTACCTACACGCGCACCACCGACCGGTTTGAGCTGGTCCGCCCCGCAGTACAATCCTGAGTGGAGTAACTCATGTTCACCGCTACCGCCAATCTGACTCTCCCCAGCACCACCACGGGATCGTTCCCGCGCCCGCGCTGGTTCGACGTGAGTATGTGGGGCCGCCCGCTCGACACCTGCATGCTCGACGTTCACTTCCGCGAGAAATTTCAGGACGCCATGGCCGTGGTTATCAGCGACCAGGAACGCGCCGGGCTCGATATTCTCACGCACGGCGATTTCCACGTCGATGAGGACATGGCCGGCCGCGCCTGGCACCACTACCCGCTCCAACGCTGGGCCGGCTTCGAAGGGGACTACCTGCAGCCGGAAGAAACTACCGCGCCGTGGCTGCACTATCCGCCCGGCACGCTGCTGAACGAGATCTATACCGGCTGGCGCTGGCCGCACGTAGTCGACAAGATCGCGCACCGGCCGCTCGATTTTCCGAAGCTGTGGCGCCTGGCACAGGCGAAGTCCCGCAAGCCGGTCAAGTTCGGCACTTGCTGCTCCCAGGTGATGGCGCTGTTTCTGGACATACACACGCCGAAGTACACCGACAAGCGCCAGGTGATCTGGGACATGGCGGAGGCGATGAATAAGGAGCTGCTGGCACTGCGGGATGCCGGCTGCCGGTGCATCCAGATCGAAGAACCAACCTTCCACTTCATGGCGAATACCTACGGCAAGGACCACGATGAGGTGAAGTTCATGATCGAGGCGTTCAACCGCGAGGTTCAGGGGCTCGACGACGTGGAGCTGTGGATCCACACCTGCTGGGGTAACCCGAACATGCAGCGGGTGATGGAGGACACCAGTTACGCCAACTCCATCGAGATCTATCTGGAGCGGTGCCGGGGCGATGTGTGGACGCTCGAGATGAAGGATCGCAACCAGCGGGATATTGAGTTGTTCGAGCCGTTCAAACACGATCTCAAAAAGAAGATCTGCATCGGCGCGGTCAGCCATCGCGCGCTGCAGGCCGATCGGCCGCAGGACGTGGCCGCCGAGATCCGCAAGGCTCTGCGGTACATCCCGCCCGAGCGCTTGATCGTATCGAGCGACTGCGGATTCGGGCGGCAGGGCTGCAACCGCGAGATAGCGTTCTATAAGGCGAGCGCCATCGCGCAGGGATGCAACATCGTACGCGGCGAGCTGGGGCTGCCGGTAGTATACGTGCCGGCCGCCGATCCGGCGCTGCAGATCGATGTGGTGCCGGGCCGGTGATGCCCAACGAATTACCCGGCTCGCTGACTTTCTGCGGCCGCACCTTCACCGCGCAGGAGCTGGAGCTGATGCGGCAGACCGCCGCGGACTTCGCCGGATTGGGGATAACGGAGATATCCCGCACCGTCTGCGAGCTGTTGGACTGGAAGCGCCCCACCGGACGATTGAAGAACCACGAGTGCCGGCAACTGCTGGAGCGGCTGCAGGAGCAGGGCCGGCTGAGTTTGCCGGAGGTGCGCCGGTCTGGGCCGCTAGGGCCGCGTCAGGTGAAAGTGACGGCGCAAAGCGAGCCGCAGGCCGCCATCGAAGGGAGCGCGGGACAGTTTGAACCGCTGGAGCTGGCGCTGGTGGATGCGCAACACGGCGGAGATAGCGCGCTGTGGATCGAACTGCTCGAGCGCTATCACTACCTCGGCTACCGCGTGCCGGTAGGTGCGCAACTGCGCTACCTGGTGCGTGCTGCGTCTTGTGGACCGCGCATTCTAGCCTGTTTGCAGTGGACCAGCGCGGCGTGGAAGATGGCGGCGCGCGATGAGTGGATCGGATGGAGCGCGGAACAACGATCGCAGAATCTGCCGCGCATCATCAACAACAGCCGATTCCTGATCCTGCCGTGGGTGCGTGTGGCGGGATTGGCCAGCAAGATTCTGTCGCTGTGCGCCCGCCGGCTTCCGCGGGATTGGGAGCGGCAATACGGCTGCGAGCCTTTCCTGCTGGAGACGCTGGTGGATGCCAAACGGTTTGCGGGCACCTGCTATCGGGCCGCCAACTGGATCGAGCTGGGGACCACGCAGGGGCGTGGCCGTATGGACCGCGAACATCTGTTGCAGGACGCCGCGCCCAAGCGCATCTATGTCTACCCGCTTTGCCGCAACGCGCCATTGCGGCTGTGCCGGGCTGCCGCCCCACAACGTCGCTCCGATGAGATATAGTGCGCAAATATGCGAGCTGCATTTCTCTGTCTCATTTGCGCGGGCGTGGCGGGAGCGGAAATCCATCATAACCCCGGCGGCACGACTCCGTTGCCGTACGAAAAATACATTCATGTGGTGAGTGAGTCGGATTCGCCCGTCCAGCAGACCTACATCAAGGCCAAAGACGGCCTGTACATAGCGGCGGCGATCCGCAAGCCCAAGGGCGACGGCAGATATCCGGCGATCATCATGTTCCACGGCGCGCCCGGCGGCCGCGGCATGGAACAGCTCGTGGGATGGTCGCGCGGCGATACCGGCGGGCCGGTCTGGGAGCGTTTCCTGCAAGAGGGCTATGTGGTCGCAGTGGCTGACTACCGCGGCGGTAACATGAATCTCACTTCTGCGCCTTCCGCGGACGGCATGATCACTTCCATCGACGATGGCCTGGCCGTAATCGACTACGTGAAGGCATTGCCTTACGTCGATGCCGGCCGCATCAACCTGTATGGAGTCAGTCTGGGAGGCAACCTGGTGATGAATCTGGTTTCCCGCGTTCCGGTAAATGCGGCCATTGTCGGCGCTCCAGCGGTGATCTGGTTTCTCGGTATGAAGATGCCGCCACCGGGCGCGGCCGCGGGGCCGGATCGTTTCAAAAACCTGAAACCCGATCCCGAGATTTCCAGGAAAAACATCGAGCCCATCCGCACACCGGTCCTGATTCTGATAGCGACGGGAGACAGCCTGCTTCCAGTAGCTACTATGCTGCACGATGCGCTCGCCGCCGCCGGCAAATCCGTGCGCATGGAGGTCTACGAAAATGGTTACCATGACTTCTGCCTCGGACCGCAAGGGCAGAAGCGGCCGGATCTGCCGCAAGGCGAGGCTCTCTTCGATTCGGCTCTGGACGCGCTCGAAAAGTCCGTTCTGTTTGTGAACGGCAAACTGAAGTGAGTCATGCCTGATTGCACGCGGCGACTTTTCCTGGCGATGTCACTCGCTTCCCGCGGTGTGAGTCAGCAGCGGTCGCCGGACGACGATACCAAATCCTATTGGAACAAGGTGTATTCGGCGGACCAACCCATCTTCCTGCAGCAGCCCACGGCGCTGCTGGTTGAGGCAGTTAAAGACCGCCGACCGGGCAAAGCTCTGGACATCGGCATGGGTCAGGGGCGCAACGCCATCTTCCTCGCGCGACAGGGCTGGGACGTCACAGGCTTCGACCCCTCCGACGAAGGTGTCCGGCAAGCGCAGGCGCAAGCCCGGAAACTCGGAGTCCCGATGCATGCCCTGGTAGCGCGAGAAGAAGGATTTGATTTCGGTACGGCACAGTGGGACCTGGTAGTGATGACTTACGTGCGACGCCTGCGCGCAGGGGACGCCGCGCGCTTCTCGCTCGCCTTGAAGCCGCGGGGTATCTTTGTGTACGAGAACAATAACGTGGGAGGGCAGAACGAGCTGCTGCGGGATTTTCTCGCGTTCCGCATACTTTGGAGGACCACGGCATCCCGCGGCGAGCGCAGCAGGACTTGAAACGACTTGGGCATGGCGGCGCCTTCTCGTTCGGCCGACAGATATCTGTCCAATTGCACCGAGCAAACTCCAGTAAGTTGAAGCTCGCTGCCGACCCGCCAGGACGCTATTTCCCCGGCGTCCGTTTCCACCGGAAGGACCGCTAAGAAGAGCATTCCTCCGGACGACATCACCAACGTGGGATACTGCGAGGTTAGATCCCGGTTGACCAGCCGGCCCTGAATGCGAACGAGTTTAGCGTCATAATCGCCCTTCATCGCTTCTTGCGCGGTGATGAATGCGGCAGCGATGGCTGGGCCGCCGCTCTCCGGCCTGAAGACAGCGTCCTCCAGCATCAACGTGTACTCGCCCGTGGCGGGGAAACCCACCACATCCACCGCGTCGCCTGGCTTCAGAGAGGTTTCCTGAACAGCCGGGATGACGAAGAGCCCCTGGCTTTCATCCTGTATAAAGAGCCTCTGTCCGGGCCACTGCAATGTGACTCGTCCGTTCACTCGAACGCGATGGACAAACGTGACATCCGGCGCGAAGCGCAACAAGCTGTTGATGGGACGTACCGGCAGTGAGAACGGATCGGCCGGGGACGGCTCCTCTATCCTCACTTGGGCCAGGGACGGGAAGAGCGCGCGAGCCCCAACCATTTGGCGGTTCTTGTTCCAGAGAGGGGCTGCATTGGCGTGAACCACCACGGTTGCATCGACCAGGCGGGCGTAGTCCGCGCCTGCCTCGAGCGGCGTGATGCCTTGGATCATACCGTCTCTCAAAGCGAGCGTGATGGTGACGTTGTGCCGGGACCGCGCCACCGAATGGACGACGCCTTCGACTTCCACCCATTGCCCGTCGTCCGCGCCGGTCAATAATTGCGCCAGGCTTCTGCGCGGAGGATTGGCCGGCAGGTGAGACTGCCCGACGACTTGGACCTCAGACGCAACGACTATGGGAGCGTAATTTCCCGGATCGCTCACGCCACTTAGATCGATGAGAGTGCCGGCCCGGAGAGGAAGAATGGGCAGGGGCGGGACCAGGACACATATGCAGCCGGTTCGATCGCAGGCAAAAAAGGCGCCACGCTGGGGATCGGTATAAGGATCGTAATAGGTAACGACGGCCCGCAGCCGAACGGGGTAACCTCGCCTGGCTTGGTCAGCCTGCAAGCTGTGCGCCGCGTGGGCCGTGGTCAGGGTGGGCAACGCGTCGCGTGGCGCGTTTGACTGCTGTCCAAATGCGCTTGCGGCAATAGAAGACACTACGAGAGCGACCGGGAGTGACCACTTGCTCACACGGCGAACGCGGTTTCGCGGTTTCAGACAGAGAAACACTCTCCGTCGGTTAAGAGCACGCCGGCACCCAAATGTATTTGCGTCTCGTCCCTATTAGGATGAGTATGTTACGACAAGAGCGGTGCTGCCAGCCAAATTGGGTGTAGCCTTTTGTGGACACCGGCGCGTCGGGTGTCGCCAGCTTGCTATCTGCGCGGCGAGCCGATCAGCGGCTGAATAATGGCGTTCGCCAGCGCGCCGCTGAATTCGGTCATCTCGCCGGCCTTCTTTCCTGGCGCAGGCAGCAGCCGCGCCGCCAGCGGCTTATTCCACTTGAACGCCAGCGTTGCCACATCGCCGACGATGCGCGCAATGGCGTCTTCGCTCGTGTCACCCGCGAGCGGCACCGTGTCCACGCCACCCGCGCAAACGGCCGAGTACGCCAGGATCGAATCGAGGCCGTAAGTCGCCTCTGTCCAGCGGCGCGTCAGCACCGCGTCTTCGAGTACCGGAATCATCAATCCCGAATAGCCCGTCTGCTTCACCGGCACGGCCTGCACGGCGCGCGTGACGATCGCGGAGGCGGTCTCGGTACCCGGCGAGCCGAAAGGCGCGCCCGTGAACGATTCAATGGCAGCGCCGATCGAAACCGGGCCGCCCGGCGCGGGTGTCGGGTCGATGCCTGCGTAAGTCCATCCACTGCCGGCCGCCGCTTTCATGGCCACCGCTTCTATGGCGCATGCGTGAACAGCGAGCGCCTCGGTAAGTGCGTTCCCAGCGGTGCGCGGGTCGTGTTTGCGGGCGAAGACGTCCATCACCACATTGGCGGCTTCGAGGCCGATCGCAAAGCTGGGAGGCTCGCCACCAGGGTGCCATGCGCCAGGATAGAACGGCCCATATGGTTTCAGCATGGCGATAGCGGCGAAGTTGAAGTTGCCCTGACCGTGCGGGCTGCGTTCGCCCACCGTCCTGATAATGCGCGCGGCCTGCCTCACCGCGTTCCAATGGATGCCGTCCTGGCCGGCCGTCACGATGTTTCCGCTAAGGCGATTGCCGGGCGTCGCCAGAACCTCGGTCAGCAGCTCGACCGGCCCGGTGTCGTCGGTATCCTTCGACATCGCGGGGCCGATGTTGGGAGCGAAGTGCAGCCTGCCAGCCAGATCGTCGATGCCGCGCAGCAACTGCAGCGCATCGGCGCGGCTGAGGCCGCGCGTGTACTCGGGGAACGGCTGCGTCGAGATGCGGATGCCTGCCACGTCGTACCCCGCGGTTTTGATGGCGTCGCGCACGTGGTTGAGAAACTTCACGGCCTCCTCAATCTGCGATGGATACGACTTCGCATCGATGGTGATGAAGCCGGTGATGGCACGGATTTTCGGTTTGGCCCGGTCGGTCGCGTGCAGCGCAGGCAAGCCGAATGAGCCTAGGAGGATGAGTGCAGGCAGGATGCGTATCGAGTGCGTCACCGTACCAGTGTAGAGCCATATGATACGCTAAGTCAGCACCACGTTGTGGGGAGTACTTGTCATGATCGTCGGCGTTCCCAAAGAAGTCAAAGATAATGAAACGCGCGTGGGCCTGGTGCCCAGCGGTGTGGCGGCTTTGCGCGAGGCCGGACACGAGGTGCTGGTGCAATCCTCGGCGGGCGAAGGCAGTGCGCTCACCGATCGCGAGTACATGCAAGCCGGCGCGGCCATCTTGCCCAAAGCCGAAGAGATTTGGCGCCGCGCCGACCTGGTGGTCAAAGTCAAAGAGCCGCAGCCCCAGGAGTACGTTCACCTGCGCCCGGGCCTGATCCTGTTCACCTATCTGCACCTGGCGCCGCTGCCGGAGCTCACCAACCGCATGCTCGAGACCAAGGTCAACGGCGTGGCCTATGAGACCATTCACGACGCCGACGGTTCTTTGCCGCTGCTCACTCCCATGAGCGAAGTGGCCGGGCGTATGTCGGTCCAGGTAGGCGCGCAGTATCTGGAAGCCCACAATGGCGGGCGCGGCGTGCTGCTGGGCGGCGTGCCTGGGGTCTCGCCGGCTAACTGCGTCATCATCGGCGGTGGAGTAGTGGGAACCAATGCCGCCAAGATCGCCCTCGGCATGGGCGCGCACGTGACCCTCATCGACAGGAATCTGAACCGCTTGCGGCAACTGGACGACATCTTCGGCCGCCAGATAGTGACGCTGGCCTCCAACGCTTTCACTATCAGCGAAACGCTGAAGACCGCGGACCTGGTGGTGGGCGCGGTGCTGATTCCAGGGGCTTCGGCGCCCAAAGTGGTGCGTCGCGAGATGATCGCCAACATGAAGCGCGGCGCCGTGGTGGTGGACGTGGCCATCGATCAGGGCGGCTGCTTCGAAACGTCGCACGCCACCACCCACACCGAACCCATCTATTTCGTCGATGGCATTCTGCACTATTGCGTTTCCAACATGCCCGCGGCCGTGCCGCATACCTCGACTTTCGCCCTGACCAACGCCACTTTCCCCTACCTGATGGAACTGGCCAACAAGGGCCTGGAGCGCGCTTGCACCGATCACCCTGGCTTGCGCGAAGGTGTCAACACCTACAACGGTTACGTGACGCACGCCGGAGTGGCGGAATCGCAAGGCCGGCAATGGCGCGAACTGGCCGGTGTAGTATAAGAAATGAAGCCATGCCAGTCAGCGCGCAGCAGACCGAAATCCACCCGCGGCCTCTGACCGCGTTGACCGAAGAAGAGAAGCTTTTTCAGACCACCGTACGGCAGTTCGCGCGCGAACAGATCGGCCCCCATGTTCGCGAGATGGATGAGGCCGGCGTGTTCCGCAAGGACATCATCCGGCAGTTCTTCGATCTGGGCCTGATGGGCATCGAGATCCCCGAGGAGTACGGCGGCAGCGGCGGCAGTTTCTTCCAGTGCATTCTGGCGGTCGAGGAATTATCCGCCGTGGATCCGTCGGCCGGCGTGATTGTGGACGTGCAGAACACCATCGTCAACAACGCCATTCTGCGCTGGGCCAACACGTCGCAGAAGCAGAAATACTTGCCCCGGCTGGCCGCCCACACGGTGGCATCCTATGCGCTGTCGGAAGCCGGATCGGGCTCGGACGCCTTCGCTCTGGCGACGCGCGCGGTGGATCATGGCGATCATTTCCTGATCACCGGGCGCAAGCTGTGGATCACCAACGCCGCTGAATCGGGCTTATTCCTGCTGTTCGCCAACGCCAATCCGGAGGCCGGCTATCGTGGCATCACGGCCTTCCTCATCGAGCGTGAGTTTGCGGGCTTCCAGGTGGGGAAGAAAGAGGACAAGCTCGGCATTCGCGCCTCGTCCACCTGCGAGCTGATCCTGGACAACTGTCGCGTTCCCAGGGAGAACGTGGTTGGCGAGGTGGGCAAGGGCTACAAGATCGCGATCGAGACGCTCAACGAGGGGCGCATCGCCATCGGTTCGCAGATGATCGGACTGGCGCGCGGCGCTCTGGATCATGCGGTGGCGTATGCCCGCGAGCGCAAGCAGTTCGGCAGGACCATCGGAGAGTTTCAGGGGATCCAATTCCAGCTTGCCGTGATGGCTACCGAGGTGGAGGCCGCCCGGCTGCTGGTTTACAACGCCGCCCGCCTGCGTGATGCCGGTCTGCCGTTCCAGACCGAAGCCGCCATGGCCAAGTATTACAGCTCCGAGATCGCCGAGAGGGTCGCATCCAAGGCGATCGAAGTACACGGCGGCGTCGGTATTACGAAGGATTATCCGGTGGAGAAGCTCTATCGGGATGCCAAGATCGGCCGGATTTACGAGGGCACCAGCAATATACAGCTGGTCACCATCGCCAAGAAGCTGCTGGGGAAGTAGGGTAACCGGGATTTATTGCCGAACGTCTTTCTTAGAAAGGGGAAAAATGCATCGATTCACTTACATTGCATTGCTTTCAGCCCTGTGCCTGCCTGCTTGGGCAGACGAGCCCAGCCAGGCGCCGGTTACTGCCGCCGCTGCGACAGTGACTGCCGAGGCGCCAGCGGTAAATCCCGACGAGATCATTCGGAAGTTCGCCGCCAAAGAGAAAGAGTTCTCCGAAGCGCGCCAGAACTATACCTACCGGCAGACCGTTAAGCTCCAGGAGTTGGACGAATCCGGGGTTCCCGAAGGTAAGTGGGAGCTTGTGGAAGACATCATCTTTTCGCCCGATGGCAAGCGCACGTCAAAGGTGGTGTACGCCCCGGTTCAAAACCTGCAGCACCTGCTCCTGACCCCAGAAGACGAGCAGGACCTCCGCAGCGTGCAGCCTTTCGTCCTGACGACCGACGAGATCCCGCAGTACGACCTCCGCTACCTGGGCAAGCAGAATGCGGACGAAATTCCCTGCTATGTCTTCGCCGTCAAGCCCAAGAAGCTGATATCCGGCAAGCGCTTTTTCGAGGGGCAGATCTGGGTGGACGATCGCGATTTCCAGATTGTGAAGACTTACGGCAAAGGTGTTGGCGTTATCAAAAAGAGCGACGACAACCAGTTCCCCAAATTCGAGACGCTGCGCGAGCAGGTGGATGGCAAGTACTGGTTTCCTACCTACACTCATGCCGACGATACGCTGCACTTCAAGGGCTTGGACCAGCACATCCGCATGATCGTCACCTACAAGGACTATAAGAAGTTCGAAGGCAAATCGACGATCCACTTCGGCGACGTGGTGGACGACAAATCTAAAGACCAGCCGAAACCCGCACCGAAGCAGTAAGCGCGTGCTACCATCCGAGTGATGGCCACCAAAGTGACGCCCCTTAGCAACGGACCGATCCGCATCGAAGGCGAGTTCACCATTCATGATTCGGCGGGCGCTGAGTTTGGCCTGGCGGGCCGCACGGTGATTTCACTGTGCCGTTGCGGGCAGTCGGCCAATAAGCCATTCTGCGACGGCTCGCACGCGCGCACCGGCTTCCAGGACCTTTGTGTGGCGCGCGAACTGCCGCCGCCTAAGCCGAAGCTCTGACGGAGCTTTATTTACCGGCCGAGTATAGATCGATGATGCGCTCGATGGCCCGCCGGCAAGCGGCGCAGAAGCCTCCCTCATCGCGCGTAAACATGATGCAATCCGCCTGCGGCCGGTAGTAGCCGCGCCCTTCGTACATGGCGCCTTCGAAGGCCCCGACGGCGTGGCCATAAGGACCCGCGGTCAGCAGCGCGGTAACCTTTTCGCGCTCCTCCCGGAACAGCGCTTCCATCTCGTCTTCGGGTCGATGCGCGGCGCGGATCTGGCGGCGGCGCGCCTGAATCTGCTTTTCCAGCGCCTCGAACGCCTCTTTCGGCCATGGCGTCGGCAGCGGCGTTCCAGGCGCGATCAGGGCGCTCCATTTCGCCGCTTGGGGATCGGCGGTAACGTTGGGCTCCCACGGTTCCGGCCGCTCGGTGACCGCTTCGTAGGCCACGTCCGACGTATAGTATTCGTCCGCCAGTCCCGCGAAGTGATGGCCGAACTCGTGGACGAAGACGTAAGGCGTGAACGCATTGTCCGCGGCCACCGTGGCATACAGGTTGAAGATCCCACCGCCTCCGTATTTCCGGTCGTTCACTATGATTTCGATGAACTCGTAGGGCGCGGCCGAGGCGGATTCGCGCATACGTTTATTGTCGAACGTCAGCACGTATCGCTCGGAGCCGAAGGCGTCGTACGCCGCGCGCAACGGTGACCGGCGATAGACGCTGTCCGACGGCCGGGAGACGCCGCTCTCCTCCGCCGGGGTATCCACCGCCCACACGTTGAAATCGGCGCGGCGCTCTTTAAATGGCGAGACGGCAAACAACAGGTCCGCCAGGCGGCGCGCGTCGGTGTGCCACTTCTCCATCTCCGCGGCGGTATAGCCGTCGCCCATCAGCAGCAGGTCCACTTTGTCGCGCGGCTCCCCGTTCTGCATCACCGCCCAGACCTTGACGTTCGCGGGCGGTCCGGAGCGGTCGATGGCCGGGTCGGCGGGATCGACGATAACGGACCACAGCTCCCGAAACGCATTCCGCCGATCGCGTTTCTTGACCACCACCAGCACTGGCACGGCGGGCGCCGGAAAGCGCAGCGATTCGTGAAATTGCCGCCGGACATCTTTGGCCTCGGGCGTCTCCACCCATTCGCCGAAGATGCTGGCGAACCCGCGCGAGTAAAGCACGCGGTTGGTCTTGCGGTCCAACACCTCGAAGTAATACTTGCCCAGGTTGGTGTCGTCTATGGCACGGTCCAGGCGGCCGGGCCACGGCCCTTCGAGCACCAGGCTATCCAGAGACAGCCGCTCCTCGGCGGCGTCGCCTCCATGGAAATAATCGAGGCGCAGCGTGCGGGGATCGGCCGCCTGGCCCAACCATAGCGCGATGAAGAATAGGCACAGAAGACGCAAGTCTCCACTTTAACTCAAACCGCGCCTAACTCAACCCCTGACGGACGCCTGAATCACTGGAGTCGAGGCCACGGCGCTCTTGATCTCGGGATGCGTTGCCATCAGATCTAGCAACGCTTGTGTGAGTTTTTCATCGGTTGCGGCAGCTTGCTTGATTTGCACGGGGAAGCGCGCGCAGAGTTGAAACGCGTCCCCGTTGAATTGCAAACGTGATTCGACAGCAGGCTGGTCGATCGCAACCTGCATCCAATTTTGAACACCCTGATGCTGCTGTTCGATTTTCGGGCGGTACACATCATAGATTGCTTGTATTTCTTTTAAGACAGCCTCGCAGACAATCTTATAGTTTGCCGCGTCCGTGAGCTTCACTATCAGCTCGTGCCAGGCATACTCTGTACCCGGCATCTGCTTATACAGAGGTGTGCCGGCCTGAAACAGAACAGCATTCGAAAAGACAGCTATCCGTCCCGTCGGATTCAGCTCGGTTCCGCTGCCGGCCAGTTCCATCATGTAAAAGCGGACAAGGCCAACATCGATTACATCTCCAGTAACTGAGGATATGGTGATGCGATCGCCAACCTTAATTCCGTACCTTCCAATGATGAAGAAATAAGCGGCAACGGAGAGCAGAATGGTCTGAAGGCCGACGGCGATACCCGCGGTGATGAATCCGGCAAATGTGGCAAGCGAGTTGAATTGCGTGACGAAGCCGAACAGGATCACGATTACGGATAAAAAGCCGACAACGATCCTGCGCACAATGAGAAATTGACGACGCCGCCGGATATCCTTGACGTACTTGTTGGTAGCTCGGCGCCAGACCTCGCCACCGCCAAGAATAAGGGTCAACGCGATGCCGATCACCAGTACCCGAAGAAGAAGCGCATGGAGAATACTTTTGTATTCCCGATTCACAGAGGTGTGCCAGGCTGCCAGATTGGCGCGGCTCTCCTCGAGGACAATAATCTCCTGGCTCAATGGAACGGCGGCCGCGGCCAGAGCCTTGAACTCAGTTGTAACGGACTCGATGTTAGGTTGAGCGGCGGCGGTGGGAGCCATATTAGAGCCCGCTGCAGATCCCGAGGCCTGTTGGGAGAGCTGCCGACCCTGCTGAACCAGGTCTCGAAGAATCTTCGAGATCGGAGCACGCAGCGCAAGCGCCTGTTTATGTAAGTCATCGTTGTCGCGGATCAGGGTTTCGAGAGAATGTCGTGTCTCAAGCAATTCAAATAGAACAATTCCCTGACTGGTCACGCCCTCGGATCGGGCCGAATCGAGCGTGACTAGCTGAGGAGCGGCGATCTTGTTATTGCTCTGGAGCTCGGGGACCGAACGCTGGAGCCGGTCGAGCTCTGCCGCGAATCCAGTGCCGCCCTGCGCTTCCGACATACCGACAATCTTTTGCACCGCATCTTTCGTCGCATTGGCCAGATCGAGAGCACCCTCGACCTGCTTTCGCTGGGTCTCTAATGCTGCAATATCCCGCGGCTTGGCGGTAGCGATCTGTTTATCCAATGCAACTAGCCGAGCCTTCAGATCGCTTATTTGCTTTTCGATATTTCCCTCCGTGACCTGTATCCTTTGCTGCTCGCCCGTAGCCGACGAATCCGGCGATACGGGCTGACGGGTTTGATACCTGGCCATAAACGCGGCTTCAGCCTTGGCCGATTGAAAGGCGAAGCCGGCGACCTGCGAAGAAAGCGTTACGGTCTGGTCGCGATAGACGACATCGTTGGGCTCACCGGCTTTCTGAATCGGCTGGACGGAGGCACGATAGAATTGGATAACGGTATTCAGCTGGGCCAGGATGTCCCGGCTTCGGGCCTGAGGATCAAATTCCGAACCCGGAAGTTGTTGAGAAAATGCGAGACGTGGTGGTGCCATCAGACCGGCGAGCAACACCAGAGTAGAGGCGGATAGAACAAGCGCTTTGTATGGTGCATTCGACTCCGTCAGGGGCATCACCTTCAGCTTGCCATGAATCCGGCAGAAGTTACAGCAGACGAGCGGTGTGCTTTCATAGTGGAGTGCAGCTCTCTACTTTCAGCTTTCCTACCGCCATCCTGTTCGGCCCTGGCGCCATCGAGCGCCTTCCCGAAGAACTCTCCAAGCGCGGCATTTCCCGCCCGCTGCTGGTTACCGACGCCGGCCTTGCGCGGACGCCGCTGTTCGAACGAGTGGCCAGGCTGGTCCCGAACGCGGCAGTCTTCTCCGCTGTCGAGCCCAATCCCACGGAGCGCAACGTCACCGAGGGCCTGGCCTGCTACAACGGGAACCGTTGCAATGGCGTGATCGGCCTGGGCGGCGGATCACCGCTCGACGCGGCCAAAGCCATCCGGCTTAAGGTCACTCACGAACTGCCTCTGGCCGAGTACGACGACCTGCTCGACGGCGCACAGCGCATCTCGGCGAATGTGCCGCCCTATATCGCCATCGCCACCACCTCGGGAACCGGAAGCGAAGTGTCGCGCTCCACCGTGATCACCATCGCCCGCACCAATCGCAAGACCGTGATCTTCAGCCCTCACCTGATGCCCACGCTGGCCATCGCCGATCCGGAGCTGACGCTCGCTCTGCCTCCACACCTGACCGCGGGCACCGGCATGGATGCCTTCACTCACAACGTCGAGGCCTACATCTCCAAGGGCTGCCATCCGATCTGTGACGCCATCGCCTTCGCGGGCGCTCGCCTCGTTTGGGAGAACCTGCCGCGCGTGATGGCCGACCCGCGCGGCATCGAAGCGCGTTCGCAAATGATGATGGCGTCCATTATGGGCGCGATCGCATTTCAGAAGGGATTGGGGGCCACGCACTCGCTGGCCCATCCGCTATCGTCCGATTGCGGCATGCATCATGGCACGGCCAACGCCGTGATGCTGCCCTTTGTGCTGGAGTTCAACCAGCCCGCCGTCGCGCAGCGGCTGGCTGAGTTGGCCGCGCAGTTCGGCGGCGGCGACATGGCCGAACAGGTGCGCGCATTGAATCTGCGCGCAGGCATCGCGCCTCGCCTGCGCGATTACGGAGTGACCGCGGAAGCGCTGCCCGCGCTGGCCGATAAAGCCATTCAGGACGGCTGCCACCAGCTCAATCCGCGCCCGTGTAGCCGCGAAGATTTGCTGGCGCTCTACCACGCGGCGCTGTAGCAACCCGCGCCCGATTGCGAAACCCGCTAGAATAGCGGTGTCTGATGCAGGTATTGCAAGCGGGACAACATAAGCTGATCTTCCTGGAATTGGACCCGGAAATGGTGGCCAATGCCGCCAAGCAAGCGGGCTTCGAAACCAAGCTGAAGGACGCCGAGCGCTATATGACGCTGGACCTCACCGCGGAGGGACGCCAGGCGCCGCTGCTGCTCTTCGATGCCGCCGATCCTGCGAACCTGGGGTGGTTTTCGCGCTGCCAGTTCTACGTGGACGGCCGCAGCGGCGGAGTGATGCAAACGCCCATCAGCCTGGCCAACAAGCGCGATCGCGGCGGCAAGGCGCAGCCCAATTCCGTCCGCTTGCATATCTCGAAAGAACTGCCCGCCAGCTTCCGGCTGCCCGGAAAGCAACCGCTCACCGAGGATGCTTTGTACAAGCTGCTCTTCCATTTCCTGACCGCGCTGATGAAGACCGGAGTGGCCGTTTGCGGCGGATCGGTGGTGCAGGCGCTGGCCGGCCGCACGGAAAGCCTCGGGCCGCGCAATTGAATTACGCCGATAGCGCTATCATTTACTCATACTCAAAATGCCGTTGTCGAGGCGCCCTGCCGCATTCCTGCTTGTGCTCTCGGCCACCGTAGCGGCGGCCGCAGCCGACGATCTGCCGCCCGAGCTGATTCGCCTAGCTCGCTTCAAACAGAAGATCCGGCAGGATTTGGCCCAGGTACCCAACTATACCTGCCTTGAGACCATGGAGCGCTCCCAGCGCGGGCCGCGCGCGAATAGCTTCAGGCCCTTGGATACCGTGCGCCTGGAAGTATCCAACGTGGACGGCAAGGAACTGCTAGCGTGGCCCGGCGCGCGCCGTTTCGAAGATAAGAATCTGACCTCGTTCGTCAGCAGCGGCATGATCGCTAACGGCATGTTCGCGCTGCACGCCCACAATCTTTTCGTCAACGACACCACCGCCTTTGAGTACCGCGGCGAAGAGAACCTGGACGGCCGAGGCGCCGTCCGTTACGATTACCGGATTGCACAGTTCATGAGCGGGTACAAGATTACTATCCTCGCCGCCTCGGCGACGGTAGCCACCAGAGGTTCGTTCTGGTTCGATCCCGTCACTTTGGACCTGCTCCGCCTGGATGTGTACGGCGATGAAATGCCGGTCGAACTGGGCCTTGCGGAATTCGTGGTCAAGACCTACTACGCCCGCGAACATATCTCTGGTTCCAACGCGCTGCTGCCCCAGCGGGCCGAACTCGTGTTGACGCATTTCTCGGGCGAAGCCAGCCGCAACGTCGTCATATTTTCAGCTTGCCGCGAGTACGGCAGCGAGTCCACCATCAGTTTCGAGCCGCCTCCGGAACCAGGCTCCGAGCTTCCCAGGCCGGAAGTGCGCCAGGTGGATCTGGCCGCGGGACTGCTCGTTCCGGTCGCGCTCGAAACCGCCATCGATTCGAAATCCGCTTCCGTGGGCGATGCAGTGCGCGCCCGCGTCCGGCAGGACGTGCGGCAAAAGGGGGAACTGGTTCTGCCCGCGGGCGCCCTGATCAGCGGCCGTATCCGCAGCCTGGACCGCTTCTCCACACCCGAGCCGTACTTTCTGATGGGAATCGAGTTCTCTGAAGCCGAATGGCAGAATGCGCGCGCGGAGTTTCTGGGCGAACTGATCGACAGCCACGAACAGACGACGACACGCCCAGGCGTCGGCATCCTCCACATTTCGGGCGCAAGCTTCCACCTCACTCCCGGCTTCCGCATGATCTGGCGCACGTTGGGCCAGCAACCGCCCTCCGGTTTCCGGTAGAATCTTAGAATAACGAACGACACCGCACACGTGCGAGTGGCCACGAAGCCACCCCAGGTGACCGCCATCTACCCGGGTTCTTTCGACCCGATCACCAGCGGCCATCTGGATCTGATCGAACGCGGATGCCGTCTCTTCGACCGCTTGATTGTTTCGATCCTGCGCAACGAAACCAAGCAGCCGCTGTTCAGCGTCGAGGAGCGCATCGAGATGCTGCGCGAAGTAGTGGGGCACTTTCCCAATGTGGAAGTGGACTCCTTTAATGGCCTGCTGGTGGATTACGCGGCCGAGAAGAACGCCACTGCGCTGGTGCGGGGAATACGGGCGATCTCGGATTACGAGTATGAGCTGCAGATGGCTCTGATGAATCGGCGGCTGCGGCCGGACATCGAAACGGTTTTCATGATGGCCAGCGAGGCGCACTCGTTCATCAGCTCGCGGCTAGTGAAGGAAGTGTTCGCGCTGGGCGGCAATATCACTGGCCTGGTGCCGGCATCGGTGGAAGTCCGGCTGCGAAAGCGGCTCGGGCGGACTTAGCGTTAAGGGGACTGGAGGAACGAAATGGAAGTGCAAGCCAAACAGGATATCGCGGAGCGCATCTCCGCAATCAGCGTATCGTCTACCATGCGGGTATCGGCCGACGCCGAGAAACTGCGCGCGCAGGGTGTGGACGTAGTGGACTTCGGGGCCGGCGAGCCGGACTTCCCCACACCCGACAACATCAAGCGCGCGGCCATACGCGCCATCGAGCAGAATTTTACGAAGTACACCAACGCCGGCGGCACTCTGGAGCTGAAGCAGGCGGTATGCGATCGGCATGCGGAGGATTTCGGCACGAGCTATCAGCCGCAGGAATGTATCATCACCGTGGGCGGCAAGCACGCTATCTTCAACCTGACACAGGCGCTGATTAATCCGGGCGATGAAGTAGTCATTCCGGCGCCTTACTGGGTGACTTACAAAGACGTGGTGAACTACGCCGGCGGCAAGTGCGTCTTCGTCAATGCCGACGAAGAGCGGGGGTTCGCCATCACCGCCGCCATGATCGCGCCGTACCTGACGCCGCGCACCAAGCTGGTTATGATCAATTCGCCTTCGAATCCCAGCGGCGCGGTTCTCGATCCCGAGGAATTCGAGAAGATCTACCGGCTGACCTCTCGCCGCGGCATCTTCCTGATGACTGATGAGTGCTACTGCCACTTCCTATACGATAGCGAGCCGTTTTCCATCGCATCGCTCGCGGGCGCCAAGGACACCGTGCTGGTAGCCGGCACGGTCTCCAAGACTTATTCCATGACCGGATGGCGCATCGGCTTCGCACTGGCGCCGGCGCCCATTGTCGGAGCCATGTTGAAACTGCAGAGTCACTCGACTTCCAATCCGACTTCGGTGTCGCAAAAGGCCGCCGTGGAAGCGCTGCGCGGCCCGCAGGATTCGGTAGGCATCATGCTGGCAGAGTATCGCAAGCGCCGGGACTTCGTCATCGAGCGCCTGCGCGCCATCCCCGGCGTGACCTGCGCCGAGCCGAGAGGCGCGTTTTACGCCTATCCTAATATCGGCGTCGCGCTGGGCAATGGCGCGTCGAGCACCCTGCAATTCGCCGAGAATTTGTTGCAGAAAGCCGCCGTGGCCGTGGTTCCGGGCGAGGCGTTCGGCACCGATCGACACGTGCGGATTTCCTACGCCACCTCGATGCACGAGCTCGCGCGCGGCCTGGATCGCATCGATGGCTTCATCCGGCGCCTTATCGCGGAACAGTGAGCATACGGCAGCTCGCCTCGAAAGCCCTCGAAAAAGTTTGGGGCAATCCTGCCACGGAGCCCTGGTATCCCCGTTCGTCCGGGAAGACCGGCGAAGTCTGGTTCACGGCTCCCGAGGAGCCACGCCTGCTAGTGAAGTTTCTGTTCACCTCCGAGAAGCTCTCGGTGCAAGTGCATCCGCCGGATTCGGCCGCGGGTCCGGGCAAGACCGAAATGTGGCACGTGCTGCGGGCCGAGCCGGGCGCCAGCCTGGCGCTCGGTTTCGAGCGGCCGCTCTCCCGCGAGCGTGTGCGCGCGGCGGCGCTCTCCGGCGAGATCGAAGCGCTGCTGCGTTGGTATGCTCCGCAACCGGGCGACAGTTTCTTTGTGCCGGCCGGCACAGTACACGCCATCGGCGCGGGTCTGGCGCTGTGCGAGATCCAGCAGAATAGCGATGTCACGTACAGGCTCTACGATTACGGGCGTCCGCGCGAACTGCATCTCGACCGGTCGTTGCAAGTGGCGGATCTGGGCCGCCATCCCGGATTGAGCTTGCCTGTGAAGTTAGGCGAGGGCCGGCGGCTGCTGGTCGAGTGCCCGTATTTTCGGACCGAATCGATCGCCGTGACAGGCGAATTGCCGTATGCCGGCGGCGCGCAAGCCGATCTGCTGATATGTCTCGAAGGCCACGGGCAATTCGACGGCCTGGAGTTCGCGCCGGGCCAGGTTTGGGTCGTGCCGGCCGGGAGTCGACCGTTCGTGATACAACCCCACGGAGCTACACGCCTGCTGCGCACCTCGGTGCCATAATCACGTTCTGGAGGGTTTTGCCATTGACCCATACGATTGCACCTCGCCCCTTGCACTGGCGCTGGCCTTTTCTGGCTGTGTTGCTCTTGGTCACTCCGCCAGCGTATCCGCAGATCACGCTGACGGGAGCCATTGGTTTCGCGACAAATTCCATCGGCGCCTACACACCCGTCTATGAATGGAATACGCTCGGCGGCGATCCTATTGCCGATCTGTGGCTGGCATTGAATCCGGATGCCACCTCGCCGATCAATGGCCCATCCGACGCGGAAGCGGGCATCTCCATCCCGTTGCAGGTGGGTAACAGCTATAAGTACTACATCTTCACGGCCGGTCCCTGCTGCGCCTTCAGCTTCGCCGGCTTGAATATGTTTTTCGACGGCAACAATTCCACTCCTGGCATCTCGGTATTCGGCGCTCCCAACAGCTCCAGCTTTCTGCCGAACAGTAGCAGCACGTTGACGCTGCAAGGCGCCTCCATGGCGGGTTCGGGCAGCACCAGCTACAGTTCCGGCGGCATCATCGTGCTCCTAACCGGCTACGAGATGCACACGCCCGCGGCCCCGCCCGGCGACGTGTGCCAATATTTTGCTTTTACTCCTGGAGACGCGCTGAGTTTCTTCGGTTCATTCACATTGCACGTGTTTCCGGCGGCGACTTTAAGCCTCAGCCAGACTAGCGGCTCGCCGGGAACGAGCCTCACCCTGACAGGCAGCAGTTTCGCGCCCACAGAAACGGTCACCATCTACGGCGGCCAGATCGGCTCCGTCCCAATATCCACCATCGTTACGGATGCCAGTGGTTCGTTCACCGTCACGGCCCATGAACCGCAGCACCCTTACGGCCCCATGGACTTTTTCGCCTTGGGCAAGACCAGTGGCAAACTCGGCGCCGCCAACTTTTTCGTCACGCCGGGCCTGATCATGAACCCCGGGAGCGGACTGCCGGGCGGCACGACCGCGGCGCAGGGCTTTGGCTTCGGCGCCGGAGAGACAGTCAGCGTCTACTGGGACAATCCCCGGCAGCTCTTGGGTAACGCGACCGCTAACGGCGAGGGAAGTTTCGCGGGCAGCACTGCTTTAACCATCACGATCCCGGCGAACGCATCGCGCGGATTGAATGCGGTGATCGGGACAGGGCAGACCACCAATGCGACCGGGATAGGCAAGATCGAAGTGAAATAGCGGCCCGGCTCGTTATTCGAAAAATTGAAAATAGTGTCGAATTTTGTCGAATTGTGTAGAACGGGCGTTTATTTCAGACGTATTTCTGGCACGAGTCTAATAACGTTTTCTTTACGCATGTTTCTATACCCTTTCCGATTTCACGCTAGCACGGGAGGGGATGGATTATGAGTAGTTGGCGATGCGGGAAGGTTGTAGGTGATTGAAAGCTTGGGGGAAAGAAGTCAGAAAAAATTGTTGCGCGGCTGTGACTGCAAAAGGTCGCATCGGTTTCGCGGCCTGCGATGTTTTCGGGATTTCCGAGGGACCGCTCCTACGGTCACGGCTCGGTAACGGTCACGGCCCGGTTACGGTCAGGGCTCGGTTCCGGTCGCGGTCGCGTCGCCAGCATTGACAGCCCACCAGCCCTTAGTTGTATACTGAGCGAAATCACCCAGCTTAGGAGGTCGCAAAATGCCAGGCCGTTACCGCTTTAGCTGTACGTTGATATTTTTGGCCACGCTTCTGCTTCCGAACGTGGCTCGGGCCGACGTGACCGGCGCCATTCTGGGCACGGTCCACGACCGCTCCAATGCGGTCATCATCGGCGCGCGGGTGGTCGCCACTAACGTGGAAACCAACTTCAGCAAGGCCGCCACCACGGGTTCCGATGGGCAATACCACATCCTAGCGCTGCCCGCCGGCATATACCGGATCACCGCCGAAGCTGCCGGCTTCCAGACCTTCACCTCCACCGGCATCGATGTGAAGGTGAACGACCAGTTGCGCATCGATGCCACGCTTGACGTGGGCAGCCTGCAGCACGAGGTCACCGTCGAGGCCAGCGCGGTCCAGGTGGAAACCGAAAGCACCCAGCTTGGCGACGTCATCGAGTCGCAGAAGATGCTCTCCCTGCCTCTAAACGGCCGCAGTTATCTCGACCTGCTCGGGCTACAAGCGGGGGTTGTGCCGATCACTTCCGGCGTGGTGCCGGGGGACCGGTCGGTCTCCGGAATGTTCGCCAACCCCGGTAACCTCTCCGTCAACGGGCAGCGCGAAACCGCCAACGCCTTCCTGGTCAATGGTGGGGACGTGAGCGAGGGCCGCAATCTGGGCGCCGGGCTGATTCCCAACCTGGATTCCATCGAGGAGTTCCGCCTCATCACCAACAGCTTCGACGCCGAATACGGCAAGTTCAGCGGCGCGGTGATGAACGCTATCACTAAGTCGGGCACCAACGGGTTTCACGGCGATGCTTTCGAGTTTTGGCGCAACGACGCACTGGACGCCCGCAATTTCTTCGACCCCACCAACGCTGAGCTGCGGCAAAACCAGTTCGGCTACGCCGTCGGCGGGCCATTCAAAAAGAACAAGCTCTTCTGGTTCACGGACTACCAGGGCACGCGCGAGGTTGCGGGCGCCAGCACCAGCCAACTGCCGTTACCCACAGTCGCTGAGCGCCAGGGCATTTTCGATCCCTCTCTGCTCAGCGGCACCGTCAATGGCGGCTATTGGGCCCAACAGCTCAGCCAGCGCCTGGGCTACGGGGTCCAAAATGGGGAGGCTTATAGCTTGCCGGGCTGCACGCTGACGTCGGATTGCGTGTTCCCCGGCGGCGTCATCCCGCAAAAGGCATGGGCGGCGCCGGCCATTGGAATTCTGCCTTATATTCCAGTGCCGAATCTCCCCGGTGGCTATTACTCGAATGACAGCCAAAAAGACACCTCACAGGACGACAAGATCGGCCAGCGCGTCGACTTCATCAATCAAAAGACCGGCAACTGGTCGGTCTACTATCACTACGACAATTCGACCGTGTTCAATGCGCTCAACGCCAGCGTACCGGGCTTTTCCAGCGTGACTCCCGAGCGGGCTCAGGAGGCAGTGATGAGCGACATCAAGCCTTTTGGCCCCACCGCCGTGAACGAATTCCGCCTGAGCTTTTTCCGCACCGCCGTTACCACCAACAAGCCCACCAGCAGCGATACTGCAAGCCTTTCAAGCCTGGGTTTCACTACTGGCCTGGGTACCCTGGGGATCATCCCGTCCGGGCCGGCGGGTTTCCCGCAGACGGTTCCGCCGATATACTTCAATTCCTTCAACCTTGGCGTGAATACCCTGACTACCTATCAGCCCAACAACACCTGGCACGTCTCCGACAGTTTCTCGAAGGTCGCGGGTGCTCACACACTGAAGTTCGGGGGCGAATTCCGGTATCTGCAAATCAACGAGCGCAACACCTGCGCGCCCAACGGCGATTTTACCTTCAACGGCAGCGAAACCGGCCTGGATTTCGCCGACTTTTTGATCGGCGCGCCCAACAGCTATAACCAGTGCAGCCAGCAGTTCCTGGATTCCCGCACGCGCTACGGCGGCGCGTACGTGCAGGACACCTGGAAGGTGAAGTCCAACCTTACGCTGAATCTGGGGCTGCGCTGGGAGGTGAGTATGCCCTGGTACGACACGCAGGGCAAGATCGAGACCATCGTTCCCGGCGAGCAATCCACGCAATTCCCGACTGCTCCCCTGGGCTGGGTGGTGCCCGGCGATCCAGGCATTCCCAGCACTTTGGCGCCGACGCACTACGACAATCTTGGTCCGCGGGTGGGTCTGGCCTATTCGCCCGGCTTCACGGATGGCGTGATGGGCAAGATTTTCGGCGGTCCCGGAAAGACCAGCATTCGCGCCGCCTACGGCATTTACTACACGTCGATCGAGGATCTGAACCTGTTCTACGAGGTGGGCGACGCGCCGTTCGGCCTCTACTGGGTCAGCCCGCAGCCTCCGATGTTTGCCGACCCGTTCCAGACGCGCGCCGACGGAGCTTCGCAGACGCAGCGCTTTCCCTTCACTTTTCCGGTTCCGGGCAGCCCGGCCGATAAAACTCTCAATTACTCGGTCTATCTGCCGATTTCCTACTCGCCCGGGTACAGCATTCACAATCGGCTTCCGTACGCCGAACATTACAACTTCTCGATGCAGCGCGAGCTATCGAGATCCACGGTGCTAACGCTGGCCTATGTCGGCACGCAGGGCCATAAGCTCATCTCGCAGTATGACGCCAATCCGGGCAACGCGGCGCTTTGTATGCAGCTCAATGCCGAGGGCGCCGTCGACTTGAGTACCACTCTTTCCAACCCAGCCTGTGGCCCGTACACTGAGCAGGACACCTTTCAGTTGCCTAATGGCACCAAAGTATATGGCACCAGAACCAACTTGGGCCCCGCATTTGGCACCGGCAACACTTTTACGGCGAACATCGCTAATTCCAACTACAATTCGTTTCAGGTGACCTTGGAACGTAAAGCCACCGACGTGACTTTTCTGGTGGCCTACACATTCTCAAAAGCTATCGACGACTCTTCCGGCTTTGGCGAGTGGGTGAATTTCTCGAATTACGCGCTTAGCCGTTCGCTTTCTACGTTTGACATACCGCAAAATTTCGTGGCGAGCTACAACTGGTCGATTCCGTTCGACCGGGCCTTACCCGGCCTGCCCAGGCGACTGACGCAAGGCTGGAACATGACGGGCATTACCCGCATTTCCGACGGACTTCCCGTTCAAATCAGCCAGGGCGCGGGGGATTACTCGCTCACGGGAAGCTCGAACACGGATGTGCCAGATGTGGTGGCGCCCGTGGTCATCCAGAATGCCCGAAATGCGGACCCGAGTCCCGACGGGAAGCCGAACACCTATTTCCTGCCCAGTTCGTTCGTTTCCGGCCCACTGGGAACGTTTGGCAATTCCAACCGAAGTTTCTTCATCGGACCAGGAATTGTGAACACGGACTTCGCCTTGATGAAGCGCATCCCCATTACCGAATCCATTTCTTTCATGATCCGGGGGGAGTTCTTCAATATCTTGAACCATACGCAATTCAACAACGTGTCGGGCAACTACAGCTCAAGCAATTTCGGAGAGGCGACCAGTGCGCGGGCGCCGCGCATAGGGCAGATCAGCGCGAAGTTCCTCTGGTAGTGGGACGGGCGGTTTATCTGCTGCTTCTGATGCTGGCTGCGCCCGGCGGCCAGGCGGAGCAGTATCGCAAGGCGGGCCTCGATTGCAGCCTTCGCCAGGATTGGGGCTGCGCCGCCGGAAACTACCGGAAGGCGCTGGCGCTTGATCCTCGCGACGCGGTAACGCACTTCCGCCTGGGGCTGGCCGAGGGTCAGCAAGGAGAGATGGCCGCTGCCGCCGCCGAGTTTCGGCGCGCCATCCAGTTGAATCCGCGATACGCCGCCGCGTATAGCCGGCTGGGGGAGACGCTGCGCCGCCAGGGCGATCACGCGGGCGCGCTCGACGCATTTCGCAAGGCGGTCGAGGAAGATCCCGGGGAGCCGGAGACGCAGTGTGACCTGGGCATGGAGCTCAAGGCCGCCGGCGATCTCTCCGGCGCGATCGCCGCGTTCCGGCGGGCCATCGAGCTCCGGCCGGATTTCGAAAAGGCGCATTACAACCTGGGCATGGCGCTGCGCGCCCAGGGGCAGACCGATGCAGCGCGAAGCGAGTTGCAAGAGCTGAAAGGGCTGCATGAGTTCCGCACGGGCCTGGCGGAATCGAAAAGCCTGATCCTGCAGGGCGTGGAGGCGCTCAAACAGCAGAAGCTCGACGACGCGCTGGCGCTGTTTCAGAAATCCGTAGACGCCAGCCCGGAGCTGCCCGTAGGCTACTACTATATGGGCGTCGTCCGGAGCCGGCAGGGAGATGCGCCGCGCGCCTTGGCCGCCTATCGTAAGGCGTTGGAGCTCAAGCCGGATTACGCGCAGGCGCACTCCGGTCTGGGCCTGCTCTATTGGCGCGAGGAGGATCGCGCGCGGGCCCTCGACGAGTTCCGGCAAGCAGTCATGTGCGATCCGGACCTGGCCGAGGCGCACTACAATTTCGGCCTCGCGCTGGCGCAGTCGGAACGCTTCGATGAAGCCGCGCGCGAGTGGAGCGAAGCCATCGCCCTGAATCCCGACTACACCGACGCGCGCATCCAATTTGGGTTATTGCTCCTGAGCCGGAAAAACGACGCCATCGGCGCGGCGAATGTCTTCCGTGAAGTTCTGCGGCGCAATCCTGATTTCGCGGAAGGCCACAACAATCTGGGGCTGGCGCTTTTGCAATCGGGCGATGCCCGCGCTGCCGATGGGGAGTTTCGCCAGGCGGTCCGCCTCAAGCCGCGCTACGGCGAAGCGCACTACAATCTGGCGCTGGCGCTGCGGCAGCAAGGCAAAGACGCCGAATCCCGCGCCGAGATGGATCATGCTTATACGCTCGCGCCGGAGTTACGAAACGCCCCTCAGTAAGCGCGCATCACTCCCATTTGAGCTCTTCGACTTCCCATTGTCCAAGGGCGCTGTATAGCAAGACGCACGTGTAATTGGTGCGGATGGCCATGCCGGACTGCCCTTTGTAATCGACAAATCCGCGCACGCGGAAGCGGCCTGGCTCCAGATCGTCTATGGTCGTCTCCGCCTCGTTGGAGAACAGGATGTAGCCCGGCGACAGCAACTGCGCTTTGATCACCTCTTGCGAGACTCTGCGCGCCTCTTCTTTAGTGGGCTGAGGGACCTCCGCGCGCGGCCGGCAAGCGCCACAGGCCAGCATCAGCAACGCAACCATCGACAGTCTATGCGACAGGATCGGCGACAACGCAGCAATCTATCACGGCGTGGAGTATACTTTCAAGGCGGCATTCCGGCGGTGATTTGACGGAACCGTCAGTCTGCCGAAAGGGCCGGGCACAAGAAACGGGCAAGACCTCGAATTCAGGGTGTCCGGCAGAGTGATCACCATCCTTCCGAAACTCCCAAACGTGGACGACGAGTACACCGCCGAGCAGCGCCGCATGATCGAGTCCCAGCTCGCCGAAGGCTTGGCCGACATCGCTCGTCCGGTAAAACCCTAAGGCTCCCCGTCGCTCCGCGCCAAATAACATCTATCATGTCGTGGACATCATCCCGCACCGAAATTAAGTGTAATCGTCTCAACCGGACGCGATAGATCGCCAGCATTAAGGAAGCTGACCGTGCGTCGCACCCCGCCAATTACCGCCTGGCGGATCTCTCCCGCTTGATTATATGAAGATGTTGGCGCTCGCGCCGCACCAAAGTCTGGAATGCGCCGACATGCACGAAGCGGAGCTGGACCTCTCTCAGCCTTTTTCGACGTGAGGACGATGGACCAACGATTGGCCGACGCGCCGGCGCGCCAATGCTTTCATCTGGCTGGTGATCGGCATTTTTGCGGCGGTCGCCATCATTTTGGCGGTCGGCATTGCATTGCGATTGTGGGCGATGCTTTACGGCGTGACGGCCTTTTGTGGCGCAACGTTTGCCGGCTAGCGTCACAGATTCGGCCTGCCATGAGTGAGGAGTGAGTGGCGTACTGAGTTGTTTGACTCAGTACAAACCGCTTAAGCGCTCAGCTTCATAAGGTGTATATAGGGGGTAGTTTGTTCCAGGGGAACGGCCGGTATGGCCACCTGGCCCACGGCGGAAAGCGCGTTGCCATTGACGCCGCACACACAGGGCAGCACGTCGTTCGCAAAATAACCGGGGCAAGAAGCAGGCTGGCCGGCGAAACAGTACTGTTTATGGATAGTGGGCTTTCTCATAGCGTTACCTCAACCTGATTCAGAGCAATTCGTGTGCCGTTTTAGAAAGGCCAGCTATAGCTCTTTATTTCAGTAGTATGCACAGTGCGCCTGGCCAGCGTTCCCTGGCGCCGGGAGTTCCCGCTGTTCAACGTGGCGAATCGCACCACCGGCGCTCGCCATTGGTCCCTCCAGTGCTCGGATTGAGCCGACGGAGCCATCATGCACTCGGGAAACGATGCTCCATGAAACAGAAACGCTAAAGCAACGGTAAGGAGAGGATCATGAGCAGAAACACTTCGGTTTTCGGCATTTATCGTGATCGGCCCAGCGTCGAAGAAGCAGTGGACACACTGCGGGCCGCCGGCTTCCGCAACACCGATATCTCGGTACTGTTCCAGGAAAATGAGGGTACCAAAGATCTCGCCCACGAAAAAAATACCAAGGCCCCCGAGGGCGCCACCACTGGCGGCATCCTGGGCGGCATCACGGGCGGCGTACTCGGTTGGCTCACCGGCATCGGAGCGTTGGCAATCCCCGGCCTCGGTCCGCTGATTGTGGCGGGCCCGATCGTGGCGGCGCTGGCTGGAGTCGGCGCGGGAGGCACGTTCGGAGGGATGATCGGCGCCTTGGTAGGTATGGGCGTACCCGAATACGAGGCTAAGCGCTATGAAGGCCGCATCAAAATGGGTGGCGCGCTGATGTCGGTGCACTGCGACAACGAAGATTGGGTAAAGCGCGCGAAGGAGCTGCTGCGAAGGACCGGTGGCGACGACGTAGGCTCCGCGGGAGAGTGCGGCGCTGATTTCTCGGTCAGCGACAGGCCCATGCCGCGCCTGCGCAGGGCGGCTATGGCCGACCCGCTGTCCGGTCCGGACGAAGTCGTGCCCGACACCACCGAGCCTCTGCACCGAACCTAGCGCCTGCTGGCAGGCGGCCGCGCCACTGATATGCCGCTGCCCGGGAGGCGATATGATAGTGCGCATGTTCTCCTCCCGGCGACATGCGTTAGCATTGACAGCGGCGCTGGTATTAGCGGTTCCGGTTCTAGCGGCGGATCTGCAGTTGGCTTTGCGCTCGCGCGTGGAAGCCTTCAAAGGCAGCGGCGTGTGGGAAGAGGTACAACTCCGCGACAGCTTCCCCACTTCACAAACGGCCATTCTGATCTGCGATATGTGGGATAAGCATTGGTGCTCAGGCGCCAGCCGTCGGGTGGAGGCGCTTGCGCAGCGCATGGCTCCCATCATCGTCGAGGCCCGCTCCCATGGGATTCAGATCATCCACGCGCCATCGGAAACCATGGAGTTCTATAAGGACTGGCCGCAGCGGCAACGTATACAGCGCATTGCGAAGATAGAGCCGCCGGCCGCGCTGGGGCTGAGCGATCCGCCCTTGCCGGTCGACGACTCGAGTGGCGGCTGCGATACTGGCGATCAGTCCTATAAGGCCTGGACGCGCGAGATCGCCATTCTCCCCATGGCCACCGAGGACGTTGTTTCCGACGACGGAGCGCAGATCTATGGCTTCCTGCGCGAGCGCGGCATCCGCAACCTGCTGGTGATGGGCGTGCACGCCAATATGTGCATCCTGAACCGCTCGTTCGCGATCAAGAAAATGACCAATTGGGGAATACGCTGCGTGCTGGTGCGGGATCTCACCGACAGCATGTACAACCCCCAGGACCGCCCTCGCGTGAGCCACGAGCAGGGCACCGAGTTGATCGTCCAACACATCGAGAAATACTGGTGCCCGTCGACGTTGAGCGGCGAATTGAAGAGCGCGCTGGAACAGGCGCGATAACCTGCATGGCGTTGTGATACGTTCGAGTCATGCAAGATTCCGATGCAATCTCCCGGCGGAGCCTCCTCAAGCAGTCCAGCCTGTTGGGCGCTGGAGCGTCCGCCTTCTCCATTCTGCACACGCATGCGGCGCGGGCCGCGGGCAATGATCGGCTGAAGGCCGGCCTGGTTGGCTGCGGCGGCCGCGGAACGCAGGCTGTGGTGGATTTGCTTACCGGAAACGAACATGTCGAACTGGTGGCCACCGCCGATGTCTTCGAAGACCACCTGGAACAGTCGCTCGCTCGCATGCGCGACCCCAAGTTCATCGGCCGCTACGCCGGCATCGTGGTGGAGCGCGACGGCCAGCCGAAGGAGATGACGGCGGAGGACCTGGTAGCTTCGATCCAGCCGCGCATCAAGGTCGAGCCGGATCGTCATTTCGTAGGCTTCGACGCTTACCAGAAGCTGCTCGCCTCCGACGTCGATATCGTCATGCTGTGTACGCCGCCGGGCTATCGGCCAATGCACTTCGAAGCCGCTATCAACGCGGGCAAGCATGTCTTCACGGAGAAGCCCATTGCCACCGACCCGGTGGGCGCGCGGCGGTTCATCGCCGCCGGCAAACTGGCCGCGGAGCGCAAGTTGACGGTGGTCTCCGGCGCGCAGAGGCGCGCGCAGCGGGAGTACGTGGAGACCGTCCAGAAAATCCAGGACGGCGCTATCGGCGAGATCGCGGCGCTCTACGCGTATTACCTCAGCGGTCCGGTTTTTCACGCCGACAAGCGCGATCCCAAGTGGGGTGACATGGAGTGGGAGCAGCGCAACTGGTACTCTTTCATCTGGCTCTGCGGCGACCAGATCGTGGAGCAGCATTTCCACAATCTCGATTTCATGAACTGGCTGATGGGCGGGCATCCGGTAAAGGTGGCGGCTTCGGGCGGCGCGGCGTGGCGCCCGCGCGAGGAGCTCTACGGTAACATCTACGATCACATGAACTCCGATTTCATATATCCTAACGGCGTACATCTCAGCAGTGCCTGCCGGCAGTATCCGAAGGGATCTTATACTAATGTGAGTGACATGATTGTGGGCACTAAGGGGCGCAGCAATGGCATGGACATGGGCGGCAAGGGGATCAATCCTTATGTGCAGGAACATATTAATATGATCCGGAGTATTCGTGGCGACGGGCCTTACTTGAATTACTCGCTGCCGATTGCGGAGAGTACGCTGACTGCTATTATGGGGCGCGAGTCTGCTTACTCGGGCCAGGAGATTACCTGGGACCAGATTATGAACTCGCAGTTGGATTTGATGCCGAAGACGTTTGGGTATGATGTGAAGATGGAGCCTGCGCCGCTGCCGGTTCCGGGGGTGTATAAGTTTGTTTGAGATGGGGATGTGCAAGGCGTGACTGCAGTTTTCTGGCGGAATACGTTGCCTTCTTGGTAACGATTCCAGCGGCCGCTTGTGGCGCGACTATGGCCGGATGGTTATCGAATAAGAATCAAAGAAGTAGAACGCCGGTGCACACACCGAATGAAAGCTGATCACAAGTTCTTCTTCGCCATCCCGTTTGATTCCGCCACAAGAGCCCTTTATGACCGCGTCCGTGACCGCATCAGACAACAATATCCTGGTGTCACGATTGTCATCGGCAATGAAGAGGTGGGGCCTTCAAAAACGTACTCTGATATTGCCTCCTTCAAGGCCCAAAACCGTGAGCTCACTAATCAGTTTGTGCGCCAAATTCAGGAGGCCGATATCGTGATTGCTGACCTGACTCATAACAATCCCAACGTGCACGTCGAGCTGGGGATAGCATTAACAGAAAACAAGAACATCCTTAGAGTGACGGGGCGGCCCGTTTCAGAATTGGGATTCGATGTGCGAAATCTCAATATCAACCAATATAAGGAGGAGAATCAGCTCTTTGAGATCATTGAGGCCTACTGCAAGACATTCTTCACAATAAAGGCCCTGCCGATGTCGAAGGATCAAGGTGTGCTGTACTGCGAAGAATGTGGTCCCGTTGAGCTGAGGGGGCGAGGGCGGTTTGATCTCCGACAGATCGGTCCGACCCAATTCAAGATGAGGGACGGGGCAATCCGAGTTAACTTCGAAATCCTGAGTACAGACACTGATGATGACTGGTTTGGTGTGTACTTCCGGGCGGCTGATAATCCTTTCTTGGGGAGTCACTTGGTATATGTGAGACGGAATGGCGCTATTGAAATCGCCGTATATCCCGGACCCGATGTGCTAAAGACTCTTCCGGCTGGGCCACCAGTCTCTGGACCGCAGGATCTGACAGTGCAATTCGAGAACAACTACGCTGACGTGCAGATGGGTTCGGCCCGACTCCAAACTGACCAACTATCTCATCAGACAGTTGGCAGTGTGTTGCAAGCCGCCTGGCAAGCTGATGTCAAGGTCTATTCTGCCCAGATGGTTTGCCGGGATACGATAGATTGGAACTAGCGTTGCAATACTCGCTGCTTTACGATCTGAGGGCTGGCGACGGGAAAGTGGTCTCTGGTCGCTGATAAGTAGAGTAAGAGCGGACTTGACGGAAAACGCTCAGGAGCCGACCAGCCGGTCGTAATCAGAGTGCCCAAATCGTCACCTCGCCCCCTTGGCTGCCGAGGGTGCGATAGTGATCTCCAACTCGAATGATGAAGCGGTCATCGCTTCCCTGCAAGCGCCGGAATCGCAGTGAAGGATGACGAGGATCGCGTTGCCACAGACGATAGTTCTTGACCGCGAGATTTTGAACTTCTTACGGCAGCGACGGACTTCACTCTCGCGCCGGCTATTCACGAAGAGGGCCCTTTGCGGATTCGCTCTCCGCGTCGTTAAAAAGGAAATCGAGCTTGCCCGGGGGAATCGGAATCCAACTGGTCATCCCACCGCCTTTGTTCGCGCACACGAAACCATTGGACGATGCGCCGGTATTCTTCCGGGGATAGACCGTCGATTGCGGCCTCAATTTCCTCAACTCGGTCCATGCTCGGAGTTTATCATCATCGTGGCTTGGAGGCGTTGGCGCCGTCGTACATTGCGTTAACGATGGTGATTGCGTGCTTAAACGTCTTCGGGATTTCTGACGGAAACCGCTTCCTGACGGTCGCGGCTCGGTAACGGTTGCGGTGATTTTAGCAGGGATTACTGAGCCGCGAGCGTAAGCGACCGGGCACGATTGCCGGTTCCGGTCGTCCATAAATTCGTTTAGAATGGGGATGTGAACGGCCTGACTCCAGTCTTCTGGCAGAATACGTTGCCTCTTATGGTAACGATTCTCGCGGCCGTCTTTGGCGCGACCATGGCCGGATGGTTCTCAAATAAGAACCTTGGGCAGCGCGTGGACGATCTCCAGTCCGATCTAGACCGTCGCCTCGATGGGGTGCTAACCCGCCTGGACCGCATCGAACAGAAACTTGATAATCACGACACGCGCATCACCACGTTAGAGGAACGGACTTCTCCGTTTCGCCGTTAAGAGCATCCGCCTGCGCCGGCGTTTCCATCTATCCTTACACCTCCAAGCCCACCGACCGCATCAACTCGAGCGCATTACTCTTCTCCACCACGCCCGCCCGCAACTTGTAATCGAAGCTCATGCGGCCATTCTCCAAATGATCCTCAAAATGCACATTCACCGCGCGGGGCGCCAGCGCTTCGGCGATATGCGCCAGCGCCAGGTCATGCGTTGTCAGCAGCCCTATGGCGCCGCGCTCCACCAACCCGCGCACGATGGCTTCGGCGCCGATCCGCCGGTCGTGCGAGTTGGTGCCGTGCAACAGCTCGTCCAGCAGGAACAGCACCGCGCGGCCGCCCGCGGCCAGTTCCATGATCTGATGCAGGCGCGTGATCTCGGCATAGAAGCGTGAGGTGCCGCCCTGCAGCGAATCCGAGACGCGTATGGACGCCCCCAGCGCCAGCGGCGAGAGCCGCAGCCGGCGCGCGCGCACAGGCGCTCCCGCTTGCGCCAGCACCACGTTGGTCCCCACCGTGCGCAACAGCGTGCTCTTGCCGGACATATTTGATCCGCTGACGATCATGGCGCGCAGCTCGCCGCCTAGCCGCACGCTGTTGCGCACTGCGCGCGATTCCTCCAGCAGCGGATGCGCCAGATCCTCGCCGTCGAAGCACGCCGGGCCTTGCTCGAATTCCGGGAACGGGTCCGCGGGATGCTCCCAGGCGTAGCCCGCCAGAGCGCAGAGCGCTTCCATCTCACCTACCGCGTCCAGCCAGCGGCGCAGCGCGGGTCCCGACGTGCGACGCCACGCTTCGATGGCGAAGGCTAGTTGCTCGGTCCACAGCATTAGCGGCCCGAGGAGGCGCATGGCCACGTTGTCGCGCGAGTCCAACAGCTCGATCAGCCGGTTGAGGCGGCCGATCCGCTCGGACGGCGGCCGGCCATCCACGTCCAGCGCGGCCCGGAGCTCTACCAGTCGCGGCGCGGCGAATCGCTCGCGCTCCAGGCGGCCGAGCACCTGGGCCAGCAGCGCCAGGTCGTGAGCCGGCTGCTCGACTGCCTCCACCACCCGCGCCACAACGCGCCGGAAGCGAACGATAAAGATGGCTTCCACCGCGAACATCACCAGGAACAGATCGCGAAAGCCGAGCACCGCCCATAGCGCCGCGCCGGCCGCCAACAGGCAGGGGATCACAAAAGCGATGATGCGAATACGCCGCGATTTTCGCGAGTCAATAATTGGCGCCGCGCTGCCCCACAGAGCCAGGGCTTCCGGATGCACGCCGGCGCGCACGTCCTCGCCGAGCGCGGCGAGATCTTCGCGCAGATCGAGCATGCCGCGCAGCTCCTCAACGGCTGCGTGCCGCTCCCGCAACACGGAAGGTTCCGCCGGAGCAAGCAGCCAGCCGGCCAGTAACTCCTCGCCCCTGCGAGTGCGCGCCGTGCATAGCAGCTCGAACAAGGAACCCTTGCCGAACAGGTCCAGATCTTCGGCGTAAGGATGCGCGTGGTCCAGGAATCGCTCGCCCGTTTCGCCGTGGCCGGCCCACTTGCCATCCAGGCGCTCGAGCGCCCGTTCATAATACGCCACCGCACGCTCCATAGCCCGCCGCGAACGCAGCACGCGCTCGTGCCAGACTACCAGACTTACAAACGCGGCCGCCGGCAGGATCAGCCATAGCGGGCTCAGGACGCCGCGCCACCAGGCCAGCCAGGCCACCGCCGCCGCAATGGTGAAGAGCAGCAGCCGCAAATTTCCGATGGTACGGTGCCTCCGCTCGTGAAGCGCCGCCGCCGCGCCGCGGGCTTCCAAACGTTGTCTGTATTCCGCGCGGGGGTCTCGGCTGTCCATTGGCTTAATCATGATATATTTGTGACAATGCTGAGCGGTTATATCCCGATTTTCATCTTCCTGGCAATCGCGATTGCCTTCCCGGTGGTTACCATACTGGCAGCCAAGCTCATACGCCCGTCATCCCCAACCCTCACCAAGCTGGAAGCTTATGAATGCGGCATCAAGGCCGTCTCGGATTCGCGCGGCCGGTACTCGGTGCGCTTTTATATCATCGCCATTCTGTTCGTAATCTTCGACGTCGAGACCATCTTCCTGTTCCCCTGGGCCGTCCGGTACAGAACGCTTGGCTGGTTTGGCGTGTCTGAAATCCTGGTGTTCCTCGCCATCCTGGTGGTGGGCTACATCTGGGCGTATAAGAAGGGCGCGCTGGAATGGGTTTGAGAACGAGTATGCCCACAAGACGTCATTTTCTGCAAGCCTCCACAGTTGCCGGACTGGCAGCTTCTGCTCTAGCCGCCCAGAACCAGCCAGAGAAGAAGATCTCGCCCAATGACCGCATCCGTGTCGCGTTGATCGGCGCGGGCGGCATGGGCAGCGCCGACTCCGAATCCTCGCAGCAGGTGCCCGGAGTCGAACTGGTGGCGGTTTCCGATATCTACCAGGGCCGCCTTACCCGCGCCAAAGAGCGTTGGGGCAGTCAACTCTTCGTTACGCGCGATTATCGGGAAGTGCTGGCCCGCAAAGATATCGACGCCGTGCTGATCGCCACTCCGGACCACTGGCATGCGCACATCTCCATCGATGCGATGAACGCCGGCAAAGACGTCTATTGCGAGAAGCCCATGGTGCAGCTGGTGCAAGACGGCAAGGCGGTGGTCGATGCGCAAAAGAACACCAGCCGCATCATGCAGGTGGGCAGCCAGCGCGTGAGCTCTATCGTATATAAGAAGGCGCAGGAGCTACTGCAAGCCGGCGCCATCGGCGAGCTGAACATGGTGGAGGCGTGGTGGGACCGCAACTCCGCCATCGGCGCCTGGGAGTATTCGATTCCGCCCGACGCTACGCCGCAGAACATCGATTGGGACCGCTTCCTGGGCAGCGCGCCCAAGGTGCCGTTCGAGCCGGTGCGTCTGTTCCGCTGGCGCAACTATCGCGATTACGGGACGGGCGTGGCCGGCGATCTTTTCGTCCACCTGTTCAGCGGTATGCACTTCGTTACGGGAGCCCACGGCCCCACACGTGTGTTCGCCACGGGCGGATTGCGCTTCTGGAAGGACGGCCGCGACGTCCCCGATGTGTTCCTGGGGCTCTACGATTATCCGGCCACCGATCGGCACAAGGCCTTCAACCTCGCGCTGCGGGTCAATTTCGTTTCCGGGGCGGGCGAGACATCCGGCTTCCGTTTCGTGGGCTCCGAAGGCATTCTTAGCATCAATGGCGGTGTTACCGTTTCCAAAACTCCGCGCGAAACCGAGCCCGGCTACACCATCGAGACTTTTCCCAAAGCCCTACAGGAGGAGTTTCTGGCGGACTACCACAAGAAGTATCCGCCGCAGCGTCCCAATGCCGACAGCATGCGCCCGCAGCAGGAGGAAAAGTTCCAGGCTCCGCCACACTACAGCGACCATCTGGATCACCATCGCAACTTCATCGCGGCGGTGCGCAGCAGGCAGCCGGTAGTGGAAGATCCCGTATTCGGATTGCGCGCAGCGGGTCCGGCGCTGCTTTCGAATCTCAGCTACTTTGAGCAGCGCGTCTGCAACTGGGATCCGGAAACGATGACGCTGAACTCGTAGCCCCGGGCCATGGGTTCGCTGCGCGTTTTTGTTTATCTTTCTGCTTATCTGGGTCAGGCCGCGGCGGCGTACGGCGCCGAGCGGCCGCAGGTGCTCGTCGACCTGGCCAATCGCGCGCATTCGGTGCCGGCTGAATTCGCCGCCGATGCGCTGCTGCGTATTGCCGCCGCGTCGCCGACCGCCGAACCCGCGTGGAAACGCCAGTTGATCGAAGACGCTTTCCGGATCGCGGCCGGCGCGCAACAGCCTTACGCTCGCCGTGCATGGTTGAAGTCGCACGGCGGACTGGCTGAGAAGGCCTTCGCGCAGGGGCTGGATGCCTGTACGCTGCAGTGCCGCGCGGTGGAGGCTATGCTCGCGTTGGACCCCAAGGAGGCGCGCGAGATGTTCGAGCAGATCCCGGCCCCCAGTGTTCCGCGCCTGTCCTGCGAAGACGCCCTGGCTTATGATGTCTCGGCCTTCTACGCTACGCTTGGCGACGTTGCGCAGCAGGCTTTCAGCCCCAAAGAATTTGCCTTGCAACAGCCCCTGCACCTGCTGGAGCGGTATGTCCCGGATCTGACTTCGCCCGTGCAGGCCGGGCCTATCGCGACCTTGCTGACCGGCGCGCCTGTGCCGCCCGCGCAGCTCGAAGGGCTGATGGATGCCTTCGCTTCCGCGCTCAAACAGCTTTCAGGGGATGGGCGCGCCTTCTCCGCCACCATTTCGGGACAGTCGGACGCCGCCGCTGTCGAGGCTCTGGCGTCGACCGGCGGGCGGCAGCGAATCAATTCTCTGCCCGTGCTGGACGCATGGCGATCGTACCTGGTGCGCCACCTCGGCGGCTCCGTCTGCGGCGATCTCGGCGGCGCGGGCTCCAACGGCTTGTCCGTGGCGATGAACGCCGCCGGCTCGGCCGATCCGGCTTATTCGGGTGCGCTTGGAGCGGTGCGGTACTTCAACGAAAACATGCGCACCGGGGCGTTGCCCGCGATATCGGACCAGGAGGCGCAACCCGCTAACCTGGATAGCCAGGCCCGCGTCATGGGCCCATGCGAGTCCGTGGAATGCCGGCAACTCAGCACCCAATTTGGCAGCCTGGTGCTGGGGCCGGCCGGCATGGCCTACACCGAAGAACAGAAGGCTTCCGCGGAGTGGGCCGGCAAGCTGAGGGAGTATTTGGAATCCCTGAGCGGCTGGAAAAGCGCCGACGACCCCGCCGAGTATTTCCTCTGGAAGGCCCACTACTACAGCGACCTGTTCCACGTGCTTCCCAACGGGGCGAACCGGGATATCGTGTTGAGCACCTTCCTGGCGTGGCTCGAACAGAACGACTATCAGCGCGATCACCGCGTCGAATGGTTCTATCAAGTGAATGCCCTGATCATATCCGCTTTCGCCGATCCCCTGGCCATGAAAACCACCATGCGCGAATTGCGGAACTCCGGAGACCCGGTGATTGCGTTCTATGCCGAATTGGAGCGCGTGCTTCCCCGCCCGTTCGAGCACACCGTATCCCTGCTATAACAAATTAATGCTGCGTTACCTCAGTGGTCTTTTTCTGCTCGTCATATGTGTTTCGGCCGAGCCGCCCAAACTGCGCCTGGGGGACGATGTCCGGCCCTTGCGATATCGTCTCGACCTGACGCTTATTCCCGAACAGGATACCTTTACCGGCCGCATCGAGATCGATCTCGACATCCGCAAGCCCACCGACATCGTCTGGCTGAACGCTCGGAACCTGACGTTCGACGACGCGAAGTTCATCCAGGCGGGCAGCACTGTGGCAGCCAAGGCCCAAACCGGCGGGAAAGAGTTCGCCGGATTTGAGCCCCCATCCGCACTCCAGCCCGGCCCTGCCAAGCTCCAGATCGCCTACCACGGAGAGTTCAACAAGAAAGGCAGCGACGGCCTGTTCAAGGAACAGGACGGCGCCAGTTGGTACGTCTTCACGCAGTTCGAATCGATCGACGCACGCAAGGCGTTTCCCTGCTTCGACGAGCCCAGCTTCAAGGTACCGTGGCAGGTGACAGTGCACGTGAAGAAGGAGGATTCCGCGGTATCCAACACTCCGATATCGTCGGAAACAGGCGAATCGGACGGCCGCAAGAAGGTTGTATTTGCGGAGACCAAGCCCCTGCCCAGCTACCTGGTGGCGGTGGCCGTGGGACCGTTCGAGTACGTGGATGGAGGCAAAGCCGGCAAGAACCGGACGCCCGTGCGAATTATCACTCCGAAGGGCAAAGCGACGCAGGCCAAGTACGCGGCGGAGGTGACCGGGCCGCTTCTCGAAGAACTCGAAAACTACTTCGGCATCCCTTATCCTTACGAAAAGCTGGACATCCTTTCCGTGCCGCTTTTTGAAGGAGCCATGGAGAACGCCGGCGTGATCACGTACTTGCAGAGCCTTATGCTTTGCGATCCCGCGCTCGATAGCATCGATCGCCAGCGCGGCTATGCCGAGATTGTCGCGCACGAAATGGCGCATCAGTGGTTCGGCGATCTGGTGACCACAGCCTGGTGGGACGACATCTGGCTCAACGAGGCATTTGCGTCCTGGATGGCATCCAAAGTCATCCGCCATTGGAAGCCGGAGTGGAATACGCTTATCGACGAGCAAAATACGCGGCTGGGCGCCATGGATCAGGACAGCCTGGTATCCGCGCGTAAGATCCGGCAGCCGATCGAGAGCAACGACGACATCGCCAATGCCTTCGATAACATTACGTACAGCAAGGGCGAGGCCGTCATCGGCATGTTCGAACGCTTTATGGGCGAGGAAGCTTTCCAGCGCGGCGTGGCGCGTTACCTTCGGCAATATTCCTGGCGCAATGCCACCGCCGGGGACTTTCTGGACTCTTTAGGATCGGCGGGGAACCAGGAGGTAGGCAAGGCTTTCTCCACGTTTCTCGATCAGGCGGGCGTTCCCCTGGTATCGGTAAAGTTAAGTTGCGATGCGCCAGGCGGGCCCGCCCTGAGCCTGCATCAGAAGCGCGCCCTGCCGCTCGGATCGACGGGTTCGACCGAGCAGACCTGGCAGATCCCCGTCTGCGTGCGTTATGGCGCAGGCGATGCCACGCATCGGGCCTGCACCCTGCTGACCCAAGCCTCCATGGAGTGGAAGCTTCCGGAGGCGACCACCTGCCCCTCGTGGATCTTGGCTAATGCCGACGGCGGAGGCTACTACCGGGCGCGCTACGAGGACGGCTTACTTGCCCCGCTGCTGGCCGACGGAGGCCGGCGGCTCTCGGCGGCAGAGCGGGTGGCGGCGCTGGGGGACGTGGAAGCGCTCGCCAGCATGGGCGAGATCAAAGCCGGGGATGCCTTGGCGCTGGCACCCCAATTTGCGGGCGATCCGGTCCGCCAGGTGGTGGGTTCGGTAATCGAGATTGCCAGCGGCGTGCGCGACAACCTGGTCCCCAACGACCTGCTACCCAACTACCGGCGGTTCATCGACAAGACATTTGGCCAGCGGGCGCGCCAACTGGGCTGGACGGCGAAAGCCGGAGAAGGCGCCGAAACCAAGCTGCTGCGCGCCAGAATCGTGCCGCTGGTGGCGCTGTGGGGTGAAGACCCGGCGCTTGCCATAGAAGCACGCCAGCTTGCCGGAAAGTGGATCGCGGACCGGAGCGCCGTGGATCCGGACATCGCGGACCGGGTGCTTACGGTGGCCGCGCGCACCGGCGACGAGGCGTTCTTCAAGCAATTGCAGGCGGCGCTGCCGGGAACCGAGGACCGGCAGCAGCGCCAGCTCATCTTCGGCGCAATGGGCTCCTTTCGAAATCCTGAGATCGCGCGCGCCGCCATGGATCTGGTCCTCAAGCCCGACATGGACCTCCGCGAGTCCGTTGGGCTGCTGTTTGGACCCATGTCCACGCCGGCTATCCGGGCTTTGCCCTTCGAGTTTGTGAAGAAGAACTACGACGCCATCGTCGCCAGGATTCCCAGCGGATCGACTTTCGGCTTCGCCGAGAATCTGCCTTTTGTGGGAAGCGCTTTCTGCGACCAGCAATCGAGCGACGATGTGGCCGCCTTCTTCGAGGCAAAGGTGGACCGCTTCGCCGGCACCAGGCGCAATCTCGCCCAGACGCTGGAGTACATTCGGATTTGTACCGCGATCAAGGCCACCCAACAGGCCAGCGTCACGGAGTTCTTGCAGAAATACTGAGACGGGATGCTATAACAATGTTGCGCTATCTGATCGGTCTCCTTCTGCCCGTCATTTGCGTTTCGGCCGAGCCGCCCAACCTGCGCCTGGGCGATCTCGATATTCGCAAGCCCGCCGATGTCGTCTGGCTGAACGCCCGCGACCTGACCTTCGACGACGCCAAGTTCACCCAGGCGGGCACCACCGTGGCGGCCAAGGTCGAAAGCGGCGGGAAAGAGTTCGCCGGATTTGCGCCCTCGTCGGCGCTCCATCCCGGCCAGGCCACACTGCGGATCGCCTACCACAGAGAGTTCAACAAGAAAGACGCCGCCGGTCTGAAGCACCAGGACGGCGCCCACGAGTGGATAGCTTCCCCGGCACTAAGCGCAAGCTCGCCAAGGTCCTGGAGTCCATCCGCATCTGTATGGTATACAAGGCGGCCCAACAGGCCAGCGTCACGGAGTTCTTTCAGAAATACTGAGATCGAGATCACCAATCGGCGTGGGGTGCGGCGTAACTTTATATGACGCTGAGGTTTTATTTATTCAGAGGCAGAATACTATTCCACAGGAAATCTCTCGTCTGGACCCCCTGTTCTATCTTCCAAGAAGGGGCTTGCTCGAATTCAAGCTTGGTCAGGTTATTTTCGACAGGGCCCAATCTTCCGTTGGCCTGTACCTGGTAGTGGAAGGCAGGGTGAAGGTGTCATCGGCGGTGGATGACGGTTCGCTCAGTCTGATCGACATCCACACGGTCGATGAGTTCTTCGGCGAAAGCGGACTCCTCGGTCAGGTCTATCGGAAGCAGACCGCGACCGCCATGGACAGCACCCTGCTCATGTCGTGGACTACCGACGAAATCGAGGCACTGATTGAGCGCCAGCCCAAGCTGGGCACCGCTCTGGTACAGGTGATGGTGGAGCGCTGCCAGGATTTCAAAGAGCGCCTGCAGAGTTTCGCCCTGGAGAAGACACCCGGCCGGGTGGCGCGCAGCCTGTTGCGCTTCGCCGGGCGGGTGGGCGTGCCACAGAACGACGGCTCCGTGCGCATACCGCCGCTGACCCACAAGGCGATCGCCGAGTACGTAGGCACCTCGCGGGAAATCGTCACCTCCCAGATGAACCTTCTGCGCCAGCGGGGCTGTCTGACATACTCGCGCAAGGGCATCAATATTTACCCGGACCCGCTGCGGGAATACTTGCAGGGCGAAGCCCGGAATGCAGAGAAGTAGGCCGCCCGCTGTATCATTAGAGGATGACCGCTGTCCCAGATCCCGCGCCGGCTCCGCCAGTTGCTACGGCTTCCTCAACGCGCGCCGATGCCGTAATCGACCTCGAGCGCCAGTACCTGCTCCAGAACTATGGCCGCTATCCTCTGGTGGTGCACCGTGGCAAAGGCTGTTACGTCTACGATGTGAATGGCACCCGCTACCTCGATTTCATCGCCGGCATCGGCGTCAATGCGCTGGGTCACGCGCATCCGCGCATCGTGAAGGTGATCCGCGAGCAGGCCGCCCTGCTCATCCATTCGTCGAATCTGTACTATCACGAATTCCAGGGGCCGCTGGCCAAAAAGCTGGCGGAGGTGAGCGGACTCCAGCGCTCATTCTTTTGCAACAGCGGCACGGAAGCCGTCGAGGGCGCCCTCAAGATGATCCGGGCGCATGGCAACCGGACCGGCGCCGGAAAGCACGAAATCATCTCGCTGGATAATTCCTTTCACGGCCGCACGCTGGGGGCGCTCTCCGCCACGGGCCAGCCCAAATATCGCCAGGATTTCGAGCCGCTGCTGCCCGGCGTGCGATTTGTCCCGGCGAACGATATGGAGGCTCTGGAAGCGGCTTTCAGCGAAACCACGGCGGGCATGCTGTTGGAGTTGATCCAGGGCGAAGGCGGCATCCTCCCCGTCTCGTCGGCTTACGCGCGGAAGGCGCGCGAGCTGGCGGATCGCCACAACGCTCTGCTGGTGTTCGACGAGATCCAGTGCGGCGTGGGCCGTCCCGGCACCTATTTCGCCTATCAGCGCCTTCAGCCGGAAGTGCTGCCGGACATCATGGTGGCGGCCAAACCGCTGGCTTGCGGGCTGCCGCTGGGCGTGATCGTGGCGAACGAAAAAGCGGCCGCGACCATCGGGCCCGGCATGCACGGCTCAACTTTCGGCGGCAGCGCCCTGGCTTGCCGCGTGGCGCTGGAGTTCTTCGACATCCTGGAAGAATTGCTTCCCGCGATCCAGCGTGTGGGCGGATACTTCCACGTGATGCTGAACGATCTGGCGCGCAAACATGGCTTCGTGAAGGAAGTGCGCGGGTTCGGCTTGATGATAGGCGTCGAAATGGAGATCCCCGGCAAGCAGATGGTGCTGGATGCCATGGCCGAAGGCCTGCTGATGAACTGCACGCACGAAACCGTGCTGCGCTTCCTGCCGCCCTACATCTCGACCGAACGCGACGTGGATGCCGCGGTAAAGATCCTGGGGAAGATTTTCGTGAAGCAGAAAGGAGCGCCGGCATGAAGCTTACGTGGGCCTGCTGGGCGGCGTGGGCGGCTCTGGCGATTCCTCTGGCTTGCCAGGCGCAATCCGGATGGATCGTTTTATTCGACGGCAAGAGCATGGCCGGATGGGAAGATCCGCGGCAGAAAGTCCCGCCGGGCGACGCCTGGTCGATCGACGATGGCTGCCTCAAGGCCAATCGTAAACCGCGCATTACCGAAGACCTGTTCACCAAAGAGCTGTTCCGGGATTTCGAGCTGGACTTCGAGTGGCGGGTGGCTGCCGGCGCTAATAGCGGCGTGAAATATCGTATACAGGACCATGTGTTCGTGGCGCGCCGCGGCGTGTCGAAATTCGAGGATCTGGTCAATTTCTCGGTCGAAAACAGGCCGACCAGCCGCCCCAATCAAGGTCAGGACTACGTGGTGGGCTTTGAATACCAGGTGCTCGACAACGCCCGCAATCCGGATGCGCGCAACGGGCTAGACCACCAAGCCGCCGCGCTCTACGATATCGCCGGGCCTTCGCAGGATGTCACCAAGCCGGTGGGCGAGTTCAACCAGTCGCGCCTGGTGGTGAAAGGCAATCACGTCGAGCACTGGCTGAACGGCGTTAAGGTAGTGGACGCCGATCTGGATTCCCCGCACGCCGCCGAGCGTATCGCGAACCGCTGGGGAAGCGGGACGCCGGTGACCAACCTGCTCGTCCGGCAGCCCAAGAAGGACTGCCCGATTTCGCTGCAAAACCACGGGGATGAGGCTTGGTTCCGCAATATCCGGATTCGCCGGTTGGAGTGATGGCGAGCGGCACGCGGAGACGCGGAGACGCGGAGACACGGAGACGCGGGGACACGGAGAGCGGGCGAGGGGGCGAGCGGGTTAGGGGGCGAGGGGGCGAGGGGGCGAGGGGGGCGAGCGGGCGATGCTGTTCGTCGTTTTGATCCACGCCGGTTGCGCTTGGTTTGCTTCAAGATTCGGTGGGATCGGAGCGCTTGACGTGGTCGAAGGGCCCGGCGCTGGGCAATTCTTCCTGGCCAGCCTCGGCCGGCGGATTGGATATCCTTGCATCTGGTTCATTATGCTTGGGTTGTGGGTCAGCATGGCTCTGTTCACTCATTTTTGATGCGGGCTCGGGTTTGGTGTCTTCAGGCGGCTCTGGCGGCTCGGGTTGGGGCGGGCGGGGCTTCTGGAGGGCCTGGAGTTCGCGCAGTGCTTTGAAGTAGGCGCGCTCCCAACGGGTTTGTTGTTTCAAAACGTATTCGAGCGTGCGCATCCTGGATTCAGTGAGGCTGCCCTGATCGTAGATGTTGTACTCCATGTTGCAGGCGCGGGCGGCCTTCCACTGGGCGACCGCCATTTGCTCAATCAAGTACTGTTCGGTGCGGCCCTGGGGATGCCATTCGGTTTCGAGGTCGGCGCAAAGCTGGTGGAACTCTTCGGCGTTTTCGTTGGGCAGCACGGCGGTGCGCGCGCACAGGCCGTGGCGGAGGGCGTTGAGGCGCACGGCGGCCTTGCCCTCGGGAGTTCTGGGTCCGGTGGACTTTTGCGCATTGCGACGATTGGCTTCTGTCTGTTTGATGGATGTCATTTGGAATGCCTGGGTGGGGAGTGATTTAGATTTAGGACTTGGTTGTCCTATGCCCGTCCTAAGACAAGGGTATGCGGGCCAGGGTGGTGGGTTGGGGGGCTACGGTTATGGTTTTGAGGGTAAGAGGTTTGTTTCGATAGCGGAAATAAAGTTGGCCGGCGCGTGACTGGAAATGGCGCCGGCGATGGATGCGACAAGCTACCAGTAAATGGTCGACCGCCTGATTCCCGAAGCAAAAGAGCTTGGCTATCCCGCCGGTCACTTTCTGTTACGGCAAAGGGAAGGGTGTTTACCGAGTGACGATGCCTGATTTCATCGCGTATGGGAGGCCCGCGCCGTGATCACGTTTATCGCCTGCTACCGTCGTCCCCCGCACGGTGTTGCGCAAAGGGTAAGATTTGTCCCATCCGTAAGCCTTGACATTTGCCTATACAATTGCCTATCTTTCTGCTACCATGACTTTGCAGGCTAGTGGCTTTGATTGGGATAAGGGCAACCGTGCCAAGTGCGAGAAGCACGGGCTTTCGACTTCCGTTATCGAAAGCCTTTTCACCCGCCCGCTTGCCATTCTCCCCGATGCGGCCCATTCGCAACGCGAGCGCCGCTTGCGCGCCATAGGCCGAACGGAGACGGGGCGGGGCGTGTTCATAATGTTCACGCTCCGGCAAAGGCGATGAACTGCTCATCCGGCCCATTAGCGCCCGTTACATGCACAAGAAGGAGATCGATGCGTATGAAAAAGAAAATTCCAACCTTTAAGAGCGACCGTGCGGCGGCGGCGTTCGTTGACAAGGCCGACCTTACCCAATACGACCTTTCCGGAGCGAGGTTGACCCGTTTTGAGATCAAGCCGAAAGACAAATCAATTAACCTGCGTCTGTCCGGCGAGCTTTACGACGCTGTACGCAAACGCGCGGCCCGCGCAGGTGTTCCCTATCAGCGTTTCATTCGCTTGACGCTTGAACAGGCTATCGGCGGACCGAAATAAACGCCGTTCTCGAATTGGGTCCTTGTAAGTCGCCTGTTGAAAACCATAGCGCCCATCCCTATTCGAATGCGAGAACGCAGGTCGCAGTACTGCCCCACGGGGATTGTCACTCATCCATCTATTCATCCATCACGCACCGGAACCCCAGCGTGCCGGCCCGGTCTTTCGAGGGAGCCATCAGCAGATACTTGCCGTGCTCGGTCAACCGGTAAGCCTGCGGGAAATACCACATCGAGCCTTGCGGCCGGTAGTAACTCCCGCCGCGCAGGATCGCCGCGCGCGTATGTTCGTCGACAAACTCATCGGTCCACTGCCAGACATTGCCCACCATATCCATCACGCCGAAGGGGCTGGCGCCGGCGGGGTGCGCCTTCACATCCGCGGGCCCGAGCAGGTCGCGGCCCTGGTACGGCGGCGGGGCCGCGCGCTCGTCCCACGAGTTACCCCACGGATACAGGCGCCCGTCCGCTCCTTGCGCGGCGTATTGCCATTCCCACTCGTGCGGCAAGCGGCGGCCGGCCCATGCCGCGTAAGCCCGCGCGTCTTCGAGCGACACCCAGGTCACGGGCTTATCCGCCCAGCCTTCCGGAAACGTTCCGTTGCGCCAGTCTTTCAGGAAATTGTGATCGTCTTTCGGACGATACCCGGCGGCATCCAGGAACTTCTTGAATTCCGCGTTGGTCGCCGGATAGCGATCGATATAGAACGGCTTCATCGCCAGCAGATGCCGGTGGCCGCGCCGCGGCGCGTCTTCCCAGGGATACTGCACGTCCACGCCGATCCAATTGAATCCTTCGATCTCGATGCCGGTTACCTGGAACAAAAAGTCGCCGGCCGGAATGCGCACCATGCCGGCGGGAGGCGCGCCGGACACCTTAGCGGGCGCGATCTCGGTCATCTGCTGCGGAAGAAACGTCCACTCGTGGGACAGACTGGCGAGCCGCACGCGCGGCGGGGCGTCGAGGGTCGGAGGCGCGGCTCCCGGCAGGATCTCCAGAATCGCGCCAAAGCCCCGCTCCTCCATGGGGAAGCTTAGCTCCGCTTTGCCGCCGGCCACGCGCGGGGTCAGCTCCGTCCCGCTCCACAGATCGTAGTAGCGCGCGCCTTCCGGATGCGGTATCTCGATCTGCTCGCCCGCGACGTCGTATTCATTGCGATTGACCAGCGTCCAGAGAGTCCGGCCCTGGCCTGGAAAGCGGCTGGCAAATACGCCGTACTGCAGCGTGGGCGTATGCGGCTCCCAGTCGCGGCTCACCAGCAGGTCCGCAAACTGGCGCTCGATGCGGGCAACGCGCCGCAACGCCTCGGCATCGCGCGGCGTGATCTGGTTCCAGATGCCCCAGATGTTTTCCCAGCTCTCGTACCCTACGCCGTTGAAGAATGCGGCTTGCAGATTGTCCGTCTTGTCGCGCGCCCAGCGGTCGCAAACATTGATCATGTGGCGCGGCTCGAGCCATTTCAGCTTGCTGACCATAGGGGCGAACGGGTACTTCCAATATCCCCAGCTCTGGTTGTTCCACATGAGGGCTTCGTCGGCGCGCGGAGAGCCTTCGGGCTCGAGCACTACCGGATGGCCGGTCTCGTCGGAGGCGGTCCGGTAGGCGCGCGGAATTCCGTCGAAAGTATCGCCGTTCACGCCATCCGCGCCGGTCTCCGCCATGAGCCGGGCGGTCGCCGTCCAGTAGGGCACGCCCACGTCGCGGGTGCCGGTATCCCATGGCATGCTGGGAAAAAAAACGCGCACGCCGCGGCGATGAAAATCCTCGACCATGCGGCGCAAGGCGGGCACGCCGCCGGGGAGGTCGCGCGCCAGGTCCCACTGGTTGCGGTTGTCGATTCCTATATTCGGATAAACGGGCCAAATTAGTACGCTATCGATTCCGCCATAGCGCTGGTCGAGGTCCCGCAGATAACGATCGACGGTGTACTGGCCGGCCGCCGGATCGTAGAAGAAGCGCTCTTCGGCCATCATCTGGGGCTGGATGAAATTCCGCTGGGTCCAGAGCAGCTCGGGCCGGCGGTACTCCGAATCGTCATACCCCATGCGAATCAGACGCTCGTGCCGCCAGCGGCGAAGGTCGTCGAGCCAGACCTGGTGCTCGGCGGGCCGCTCCGTTTCCCACTCGCGCAATTCCGCCATCCAATCGGGGCTAGCGGTGGAATGGCCGGGACCGGGGATCTGGCTACCGTCCGGCTGATAGCGTGTGTCTTGAGCCACCAGGCAAAATGCGGCGGCCAGGAAGAGGGCGGCAACCTGTTTCATTACCGAAGAACATATCACGACGCGAGAGCGTTTATTTTGTTACTAGAACTCCTAGTACCACTAGGGAATTAACGCTTGAAATCAAAATGACGATCAAGTAAAGATTGCCCGAGCACGCATCTTCAGCACGTACAAAGTGCACGAAAAATCACCATGGCCCGCGTGCATGTGATTGACATTCCGGGCGCTGCGGCATCGGCGCTCCAATTGCAGACAACTGGCGGAGGGCAAACTCTATGACACGCACCATTTTCAGCACAGGCATCCTGGCAGCGGCACTGATCACCGGCGGCTGCGCGACCAAGAAGTATGTGCAACAAACTACTACGCCGATCCAGGCGAAAGTGGACCAGGTGGACCAGACGACGCAAAAACAAGGCCAGGAGATCCAGAAGACTGAAGGCGACGTCAAGCAAGTGGACGAAAAAGCCCAGAACGGCATTAACGCCGCTAGCGCCGCGAAAGAGGCGGCTATGACGGCCCAGAACAGCGCGAAAGACGCCATGGGCAAAGCCGGTCAGGCGAATGACCTGGCAACCAAGGACTCCCAGGAGATCAGCAGTCTGCGGCAGGTCGTTTCTAATCTCGACGACTACAAGCAGGTGGGCGATTTGACCATTCCGTTCGCTTTCAACAAGTACATGCTGACCGACAAGGACAAGCAGGATCTGGATGCCATGGTGGCCGGAGCGTCCAAGAACAAGCGGTATTTCATCGCTGTGGAAGGGTTTACCGACCGCACTGGAACCCGCCAATACAACGAGGTTTTAAGCCGCAAGCGCGCCGATGCCGTGGTGGAATATCTGGTTGCCAAACACGATATTCCGATCTATCGCATCCACATGATCGGACTTGCGGATGAGAAGCCGGTGGACGACGCTCGCACGCGCGCCGCGCGAGCCAAGAATCGCCGCGTGGAGGTGAAGATCTTCAGCGCCGACGAGAGTTATGCCGCCTCAGCGGTAGAGCAACCGCAATCGCAGCAGCTACAGTCGCAGGCCCAGCCGGCGCCCGCGGCCCAGCAGTAAGTGGCTGCAAGAAGGTTCTGGGTGATGGGTGCTGGGTTTTGGCAAACGCTAACCGTTTGCGGTGAGTTTGCCAGAACCCATTACCCAGAACCCCTCACCTGCTTAATCGCCGGGCGTATATAACCGCTGCTCGCGGAGCGTCCGCTCGGGGTAGCTGGTATCCGGCCGGAACGGCCGCTGGCCGGGCCACTGCAAGCGCATATCCGCCGCGACCTCGTCCAGCATCTCGAGCGTGACTACTTTGCTTTCGAGCGCGAACGCGGTTAGCAGCAGGTTGTCGCAGACGGCGTTGATCACCCTGGGAATGCCCTGCGTACGAAAGTGGATCTCGCGCAGCATTTCGGGTGTGAAAAGGGTCTGCTCTTTCATGCCCGCGCGCGCCAGGCGGGACTGAATGTACTCGCGAGTCTCCTCGATCCGGAACGGCTGCAGTACGCACCGCAGGGCGATGCGCTGCTTGAGCTGGCGAAACTCGGGCGCCTCCATTTTGCGGTCCAGCTCGGGCTGACCGGCCAGCACAATCTGCAACAGCTTGCCGCGGCGGTTCTCCAGATTGCCCAGCAGGCGGATCTCTTCCAGGACGTCCCAATCGAGGTTGTGCGCCTCGTCCACGATCAGCACCGTGGTGCGGCCCAAGTTGGCGCGCTCGAGGATCATCTCATTTAGCGCGAACAGCACTTCCGTCTTCGACGTGCGGGTGCACCGCAGGCCAAAATCGTAGGCGACCATCTCGAAGAATTGCTGGACGGTCAGACGGGAATTAAACAAGGAAGCATAAGTCATCTGCTGGGAATGCAGGAAATCCCGGAGGCACTCCAGCATGGTGGTCTTGCCTGTACCTACCTCGCCAGACAGAACCACGAAGCCCTTGCGGCTTTGCACACCATAGATCAGGTTGGCCAGAGCTTCCTCGTGCTGAGCGCTACGGAACAAGAACGACGGGTCCGGGCTCATGTTGAAGGGATTTTCGGTGAAACCGAAGAAGGCTTTATACATGGAAACTACGCTCGAACCGGCAGACTCCGCTATTACTGCATTCTAACATGCGGCCCGGCTACCCGATACAAAACACCGCTATGTACTCTTAGTTGCTTTTGTGGGACTGATCAGGATGTGCGCATTCCGGCCTTCCAGACGCGGAACCCCTTCCACGCTGCCGTACGTGGCAAGATCCTCGGCGAAGCGCGTGAGCAGCTTCTTTCCTAAGTCGGTGTGAGCGATTTCCCGGCCGCGGAATTGCACCACCGCCTTGACCCGGTTGCCTTCCTGCAGGAATCGGATGGCGTGATTTTTTTTGAAATCGTAGTCGTGATCGTCGGTGTTGGGCCGGAACTTCAATTCTTTCACCTGAACCACGTGCTGCTTTTTCCTGGCCTCGTGCTGCTTCTTTTTCTGTTCATACTGGTAATGACCGAAGTCCACGGCTTTGGCCACGGGCGGCACCGCGGTCGGCGAGACGATGACCAGATCGAGGCCCATCTCCTGCGCCTTGCGCAGCGCCGCGGAGGTAGGCATCACTTCCGCGGTGCCGTCCGGGAACACGGCGCGCACTTCACGGGCGCGGATGGACTCGTTCACGTTCTCTCTGCGGTTTTGTCGGCGGGGGGGTAGATTTCTGCCTGGAACCATGTAAGATATTTATGCGACTGCTTCAGGATTTGCGATGGACGGATTGCGGGGTTCACGACAGCCTCGCATGCCAGCCGGCTGTGTGGAATCCATTGGGACGAGGATAAGGTAAAAACCGGTCGTATATTCGCTGCCATTAATAGTGTACTTGGAATGTGCCCGCTTGTCCACCCCCATTTTCCCATTTTCCGGCACGCCCATTAAATTGAACCGAAGCTTTTCGAAGCCCGTATCATCGAATTAAGGTCGTGCCCTCCTCGGCTCGGGAAGAAGACGGAAGCGCGCTCGCCGGCCTGAAAAGCCCGGTCAGACCCGCCGAGGGGCCCGTGCGGGCGCAACTCGACAAGATCCTCGGGAGCAGCGCATTCGCCGGCTCGGAACGGCCCAGCCGCTTCCTGCGCTACATCGTCGAACAGGCGCTCGAAGGCAATCCACTGAAGGAAACGCTGGTCGGGGTGGAGGTTTTTGGGCGCAAACCGGCCTACGATCCGCGCCTCGATGGCGTGGTGCGCGTCGAGGCCGTCAAGCTGCGGTCGCGCCTGAAAGAGTACTACGAGACGGAAGGAGCCAGCGACGAAGTCCGGATCGATCTGCCGAAAGGCGGCTACCTTCCGAGCTTTCAAGCGTCTCCGCACCAGATCATTGCATTGCCGGAGTTACCGCCGGCGCGGCGCGGCTGGTGGAAGGACTGGCGGATAATCGCCTCGCCCCTCGCTTTGCTGGTATTGGCTGCGGCATACCTGCTGATCGGGGGTCCACGTCCGCGCGCTACATCGCTGGGAGGGGCTTCGGCATCGGCCTCGGCAAGGGCATCTTCGATCGCCGTGCTTCCGTTCGTTAACCTAAGCTCCGACAAGGAGAACGAATACTTCAGTGACGGCCTGACCGACGACCTGATCGGTACGCTGACCAAGGTCCAGGGATTGCGGGTTGTGGCGCGCAGCTCCGCCTTCCAGTTCAAGGGCAGGAATCCGGATATACGCACAGCCGGCCGCCAGCTCAATGTCGCCACGGTGCTCGAGGGCAGCGTGCAGAAGTCCGGCGACCGATTGCGGATCACCGCTCAGCTCAGCAGCGTGGCGGACGGCTACCATCTTTGGTCGGAGACCTACGATCGCGAGCTGAAAGACGTCTTCGCCGTGCAGGACGAGATCACCCGGGCGATCGTGCGCGCGCTCGAAGTCCACGTGGCCGGCGATCCGGGCCGCAGGCTGGCGGCCGCCTCCACACAGGACCTGGACGCTTACAACCTCTACCTGCAGGGCCGTTTTCATCTGAACAAGTGGCGGCCGGAAGGCGCTCGCAAGGGCATCGAGTATTTTCAGCAGGCCATCGCCAAGGACCCCGCCTACGCGCCGGCCTACGCGGGACTGGCGGACTGCCACACCTGGCTGGGGGTGTTCGGCTGGTCTCCCGCCGGTAAGGCCATGCCCCAGGCGCGCGAAGCCGCCAATCGCGCGTTACAACTCGATGAGACGCTGGCCGCGGCCCACATTTCGCTAGGCTACGTGAAGGCCCTGTACGATTGGGACTGGCCGGGCGCCCGGCGGGAATTCCGACGCGCCCTAGAACTTAGCCCCGGCGATCCGGATGCCCACTTCGCCTATAGCCTGACCTACCTGGCGCCGCTGGGACGCCTGGACGAGGCGCTCGCCGAAATCGAGCGGGCCCGCGCGCTGGACCCGCTTTCGCCTTACAAGATCACTGCCGCCGGAATGATCGATTGGTACCGCCGCGATTACGATCGCGCCGCCGGGCAGTACCGCAAAGCCATCGAGCTCGACCCGGCCTTCTACTACGCATACGATGAGCTTCGCCACCTGGAATGCGCCAGAGGCAGAACCGAGGCTGCCGCCGCGGTGATTCAATCCATGCGCGGCGTTTTCGACAATGTGAACGATACGACCGTGCGCGCCGCCGCATACGGTCGGCAAGGCAGGCAGGCCGAGGCCCGCGCCCTGGTCGAAACCTCAATCCAGGAGTATATACGGCTGCGGAAGTTCGGCGTGTCCTGCCATGCCGCCGAGATCTATGCCGTTATAGGCGAGAAAGACCTGGCGATCGAATGGCTCAACAAGGCCTATCAGGAGCGCAATCCTTTGCTTCCCTATGTGAAGGTGATGCCATCCTACGAGTGTCTCCGCTCCGACCCCCGCTTCAACGCATTGCTAGCGCGTCTCGGCTTGGGGAACTGACGCACTTCCGCCGCGTCTTACGCAGCACGGCCGCGTAGTTGGCCCGCGTCTCGACCACTCGCGGATCGTCGATTCCAAAGGCTTCCTCCCGAATCGCAGCGGCACGGGCGTAGCGCGCCGCCGCCTGGTTGTAATCGCCCCGCGCGCGCGCCAGTTCGGCGAGATTCACGAGGGTTGTCGCCACAAAGGGATGCCTGGGTCCGAGGGCCGCTTCCCGAATTTCGAGCGCCCGCAGGTAAAGGGGCTCGGCCTTCGCGTATTGCCCTTGCGCGTGATAAATCGCGGCCAGATTGTGCAGACTGGTGGCCACCAGCGGATGGTCAGGGCCCAAAGCTGCCTCGGCCAGCGATGCCGAGCGGCGAGTCAGCGATTCCGCGTCGGTGTAGCGCCGCTCGTCGAAGTACACCGCGGCCAAGCCGTTGAGAGCAGGCGTGAGGTCCGCACTCCGGGGGCCAGATATCGTTTCGAGGATAGCCAGCGACTGCCTGTATTGGCCCTCGGCGCGGGAGTAGAATCCATCGGCACGGCTTTCTGTGGCCGCCTGGATAAGGCCGATCGCCTGGTCGGTTGGAGAACCTGGCGGCGCCTGCCCGGCGGCTGCGGCGCTGTACACGGCCATGCAGGCGATATAAGACAACAGCGGGCTCTTGCGCATTTTCCCTCCTGATCGAGGGTGCGCTTCAAGCCTTGAGCCACACAAGTATTTAGGGGTCGGGCAACGGTTGCGCAACCGTTATCAGCCGCTCAGGAGACCGTCCTGACGGCTTTCAGCAGCTTCCTGGCCGACAAGCTCACGATAGCGAAGAAGACTCCGAAACTGATCGCCACCACAGCCAGGCGACGGCCGCGCGAGAGGTAGCGCACCGCCGCTTCGTCCAGAAACACACGCAGGTGTACGCTGGCCGGCCGCGGGCCGAGATTCTCGATGACCACGTAAGTTTCCGGATCGTGCGCCGCCACCCGCAGCATGCCGCTCGGTCCCGCCGGCGTCGAGCCGATTTCGTCATGATCGCGGCCGCTGAGCCATGCATCCAGCTCCCTGCGGCTGACCAACGCTACGCGCACGCGCGTATCCGGGCGCTCGGATTCGAACTGGCAGCTTAGCAGCGCAGGCTCCGCGCTTAAGGAATGGTCCCAATAGCGCCATTGCACAGCCGGAATCTCGAAGACCTTGTCGACCAGCAACACTTGCGGCGATGCGGCCAGAAACACCAGAGCGGCGATCATTTCGTTAGAATAGGGATCATGGACGACAGTATGGCACACCCTATGGCGCACCCTCAGCAGGCCTTGGCCGGCTTCGAGTTGCCCGGTTGGAAGACGACGCTCAGTTGGGTTTGCGCCATTCTCATCGCGCTGGTATTCCTGGTTTCGGGTCTCTGGAAAATCACGGATGCACCCGGCGCCGCGGTTCGCATGGCGCAGGCCCGCGTGCCGCAATCGCTGAGCCTGGCGGCGGCCATCTGCTTCGGCATCGCCGAAACCTTCACCGCGGTATTGCTGCTGGTGCCACGTTTTCGCCGCTGGGGTGCGTGGCTGGGCGGCGCGCTACTGGTGGCGTTCATGATCTTCATCGCCATCAACTACAATGCGCTGAGCGGCGCGGAGTGCAGTTGCTTTCCCTGGGTTAAGCGCGCGGTGGGCCCCGGCTTCTTCATTGGCGACGGCTTGATGCTGGCCCTGGTGGTGCTGGCGGGTTTGTGGGCCAAGCGCGCTGAGAGCCTGCGCAGCGCCATACTGATACTGGGCACGGTTACCGTCTTTGCCCTGGTCTCCTACGGTGTAGCGGCCATGCGCCAGACCGGCACGAAGGCGCCCGACACGGTAACCGTCAACGGCCAGCCGTATTCGCTGCAGCAGGGCAACATCCTGATCTTCTATTTCGACCCGGAGTGCCTGCACTGCCTGGATGCGGCCAAGCGCATGTCCAAGCTGACCTGGGGAGATACGCGCGTGGTGGCCGTGCCTATCAGCGTGCCGCAGTTCGCCCAGGGCTTCCTCGACGATACCCACTTGAAAGCGGTTATTTCGACCGACGTGAAGTCGTTGAAGAAGATCTTTCCGTATGTGAGCGCGCCCGCCGGAGTGGCTCTGGTGAATGGCCGCGAGAAGATGGCCCTGACGCAGTTCGAGGACAACGAGCCGGCCGATACGCTGAAGAAGATCGGCTTCATCAACTGATGCCCGATTACCCCATTGCGCTCGCTGCCATTGTCCTGCTGTTCGCGCACTCTGGGAACACTCTAGCGGCTGCGGACCGCCCGCTGAATTTCGAGGAGAATCGCGGGCAGGCCGATGCCCGGGTAAAGTTTCTGGTGCGAAGCGCGCATGGCGCCCTTCTCTTGAAGACCAACGAAGCGATACTGGTGCGGCGCGCCAACACCGCCGGGCCCGCGGGTATGCGAATGCAGTTCATCGGCGCCGATCCGGTCACCAAGGTTACCGGAGTGGAGGCGCTTCCGGGAAAGGTGAACTATCTGATCGGTAATGACCCAAGGGCCTGGCAGCGCAACATTCCTACTTATGCCCGCGTAAAGTACACGAATATCTACCCGCGAACCGACCTGACTTTTTACGGTAACCAGCAACAATTGGAATACGATTTCATGCTTGCCCCGGGCGCGGACCCGCATCGGATTACACTGCGCTTTGCGGGATCGGCGGGGCCCGCGGCGCCGCGAGTCGACGCAAATGGCGATCTCGTTTTGAACGATAGCGCGGGCGAGATTCGCTTTCACAAGCCGGTGGTCTACCAGGGGGGCGCGACGCCTCGATCCATCGACGGCAGATATGTGTTGCGAGGGGATGCTACGGTGGGATTCGCCGTGGCGGCTTATGACCATAGCCGGGCCCTGATTATCGATCCGGTCCTGACCTACTCCACTTATCTGGGAGGGAGTGACGATGAAGGAATCTTCGGCATCCGGTTCGACAACGCCGGCAATATCTACGTTGCCGGCGAAACCTCCTCTCTGAATTTTCCGACCGCGCATTCCTTTCAAGCTAATCTCGGGGGCGATTATGACGGATTCATTACCAAGTTCGATCCCACCGGCTCAAGGCTGATTTACTCCACTTATCTTGGCGGCACGCTTTTCGACCACTGTGCTGGTCTGGCCGTGGACGGGTCTGGCAGCGCCTTTGTGGCCGGTATCACGCAGTCCGCCGATTTCCCCGTGGCGAATGCGATTCAGCCGAAATTGCTAGGCCAGGCGAATGCTTTCGTTGCCCGTCTGGATCCTTCCGGTTCCACGCTGGTGTTTTCTACTTATCTCGGTGGCAGCGGTTACGATCAGGCGGCGGACATTGGGCTGGACGCCCAGGGAAACGCATACCTGGCCGGCTCCACGACTTCGACCAACTTCCCGATTACGCCCGGCGCCTATCAGACAGTGTGCGATCAGGGCGCCATTCCTGGTACGTGCATTGGGGATGCTTTTGTCGCAAAGGTGAGTGCGTCAGGCTCGAAGCTCCTGTACTCCACTTACTTGGGAGGCGGCGGCTCGGATACGGGCTTAGGCATTGCCGTCGACCCCATTGGCTCGGTATATGTCACTGGCCAGACGCTATCTACAAATTTCCCGCTCATGAACCCGTATCAGGCGAATCTCGCCGGACCGGCTAATGCGTTTGTCACTAAATTCAATCCCCAGGGTAACGGCCTCGTTTTCTCAACTTACTTAGGCGGTAACGGCTACGATGCAGGTTTTGGCATCGCTATCGATTCTCTCGACAGAGCCTATGTGACTGGAAATACCAGCTCGACGAATTTTCCAACGGTTAATCCGTTCCAACCGGTCAATGCGGGTGGAAGCAGTGACGGCTTCATCTCCAAATTCACGTCGAGCGGCGAGAAGCTGATGTATTCCACTTACTTCGGAGGAACGGGCATGGACTTTCCGTTTCGAGTTGCCGTGGATGCAGGGGACAACGCCGCCGTAATTGGCTTTACCGCTTCGCTGGATTTTCCGGTGGTCAACGCTATACAACCCGTCTACGGGGGCGGGGACACGGATGGATTCGTGATCAAGTTCGATTCCGCCGGGTCCCAAGTGGACTACTCCACTTACTTGGGTGGCACGGGCGACGAGTACGGCTACGCCATTCACGCGGACGGCGCCGGGAACATCTGGGTAGGCGGCAGCACATCCTCGCTGAACTTTCCGCTGATGAAACCTTATCAAGGTGTCTATGGCGGCGGACCTTTCGACGCTTTCCTCAGCAAGCTGAGCCCTAATGCTTCACCGGCGGAGGAGTCTTATCGTTTACAGCCGGCGCATCCCCAAATGATATGGTGGCCTCTCCGCTGAACTTCCGGTACGCCCGGAACTCCACCTCATTTCTGCTGCGAAACTCGAAGTGTCGCATTTGCGAGGCGGCGCGCAACGGCAGCAGGTAGGGCCGTCCGCTCACTTCGGTGAAGCCATAATCCACAGACGAACTGGCCTGCTGGATGGGAAAATCCAGCGGCACACTCTCGGCTTCGCGCGCGATCCGCATCACCATGTGGGTATCGCGGTCCACGTACACAAACCCGCGCGCGCCCGCTACAGTCGTCTCGCTGCCCCACTTAGTCAGGAACTTCAGCGTGTACTGCGAATCAAAAATCATGATGCGAAAGAAGTAGACGTGCGCCGGCCGCTTGCGGAGGGTGGTCCAGTGGTCCCACACGAAATAGGCCTTCGAGGCGGGATCGAAGACCTCCCGCAGCATACTGCCAAATTCGCCTTCGGAAACGTGTCCCCCGACCGATTTAAAGGGCTTATCCGTCCGGCGGTTATTGATGGTCAGGAGCTTATAGTCTTCGAGCTGCTTGAAATAGCTGAGATCCACCGTAAGGGTATCATGCAGCTTCCAGGAGTCCTTGCCGCTTGGATCCAGATAGCGGCTGATCACTTCGGTGCAGATGAAGTTCGGCAGGCTGCTGGAATAATCGAGCGCGATTTTGCGGGCCTCCGCAATGATGCTGGCTTGTTCCGGTGCCGAGGGCTCAGGCGGCGAGGCGAACCGGGGCGGCGCGGAAGGCTTCTTCAGATGCAACGATGCGGTTTGCATTCGTTCGAGCTGCGCCACGGTCATAGGCCCGGCGCCGGCGCTCTCCAGTTCCTCGACCACGCGGTCTTCCAGCCGCTCGGTCAGCTCCATCTTATGCAGAGCTTTGGCGACTTGCGCATCCGCCCGCCTGTGTTCGATCGCCGACTGTACCAGCGCGACGACGTCGTTCACCGAGCTGCCGGCCGGCGCCGCGGCCCATGCGGACGTCCCGATAATCAAGAGCGCGAGCCGCACACTTTATCGCAGCTCCGCGGGCTTCAGCCCCTTCTGAAACGTGCCGAAGCCGAACGGCAGCGGGTGGTACTCGCCGACCAGGTCCACCTCGCTCCTGGCGGGAACCTCCATGTCCATGGCCCAGTAGCACGCGTTCACGATCATTCGCCGCACGCCCTCGTTCAGCAGATCCTGGGAAGCTCCCATGGTGGTGGTGAATACCCGCGCCGTCTTGCCCCGCGCGCCGGTATAGCTCTTCACCCACGCCACCGGAAGCATGGGGTCGTTCTGCTTCCCTGTAGCCGGCGGGTCGTTCGGGTGCATGCCCTCGAGCACCTGGCCGAGCACCAGCGGACGGCTGTCGCCGCCGAGCGGCAGGCGCACTTCATACACGTCGGTCGGACCCCAGATATCGCCATCCCGAATGCCGCGCAGGATCGGATGTTGCAGCTCGCTCGGGACCAGAATGCCGCGCGTGCTCTGCTTGCCGTGATGGCCGTGATGGTCGATCCAGGTCTCGCCCAACACCTGCCGCCCGAAGCCGCCATCCCATTCCTTGCTGTTCCAACTGTACCGCGCATATGTCGGGCTGCTCTTCAGCTCGAAGGCGTGCGTCGCGGTACGCAGCCCGATGATGGGCCGGCCGGACTCCACGTAATCCACGATATGCTTCATCTGGCTGTCCGGCAGGTCGCGGAAGCGGATCAGCAGCACCATCAGGTCCGCGGTATCCAGCGCTTCGAGGCCCGGAATGTTGGTGTGCAGATCCGGCCTGATGGCGCCGTCTTGCGGATCGATGGCGTACAAGACGGTACACTTGAAGCCATGCCGCGTGGAGAGAATCTTCGCCAACTGCGGCAAGCCCTCTTCGGAGCGGTACTCATCGTCGCCGCTCACCAGCACGATGTGCTTGCCGGCGGCGTACATCTGGCCGGCCAGCAACAATACGATCAAGCCGAGATAAGTCATCTTACAAATACCAGGTAGATAGTCATCGCCAATCCTATCATGGCCAGGGTGAGGGAGATTACTACCGCCATGGTAGGAGGCCGGTCCACCGCCGGGCTGCCATTTTTCACCGCGCGCACGAACTGAACGTGCTGCACCGCCGAGAGGACGTTCACCACCACCCCCATCATGATCAGGGCCGTCCCCACCCACAAGGTGAAGTGCGCCGACCGCAGCGTCAGAGGGTGCTGGCTGAATTCCAGCTCCCGCAGGAACAAGCCAAAGCGCGCCACCACGAATCCGAATCCCATCAACGACAGGCCGGTGCGGATCCACGCCAGAAAGGTGCGCTCCGCGGCCAGGTATACGCGCGTATCCCCGACCGCGGGCGGATTGGTTTGGGCTGGGTGTGTCAAGCTACAAGTCTACACGACCGGGGCGGTCGACAGCGTGCTACGGATTCTGGAGTGTGTGGATTATCTGAGATACGGCGTATTGTAATTAGTAGTGTTGCCAGAAGTGTCGGGACGTTGATAATATCGCAGGACGGGTGCATCGTTGAGATATAATCTGGTGAATCGGTTCTTGTCAACCGGCACGGAGGATGACATGCAAAGGATCTTTTCGGGGAAGAGATTGGTCGCCTTGTTTCTGCTCGGCGCCGCGGCGGCGATTGCGTCGAGAGCGCAAAGCTTCACAACGCTGGTGAACTTCACCTGGGCAAACGGCGGCGACCCTTATGGTAGCGGGCTTGTTCAAGGTGTCGATGGGAATTTGTACGGGACAACCACATACGGCGGAGGGTGCAGCTTCAATGACTTGGGTTGCGGCAGCGTCTTCAAAATGACTCCGGACGGCACTTTGACCACCCTCCACTTCTTCACCGGGCCGGATGGCGCATTCCCATACGCTGGATTGTTCCTGGCCAGGGACGGCAATTTCTACGGGACGACCAGCGCGGGTGGGGCTAACTGCGCCTCGTCGGAATACTGCGGCGGCACAGTTTTCAAGATCACGCGGGCAGGCGATCTGACCACACTCTACAACTTTTGTTCGCAGGTCAACTGCGCGGATGGCAGCCAGCCTTCCAGCGGGCTGATTCAAGCCATGGATGGGAATCTGTACGGCACCACGGCCAACGGCGGCCAAGTTAGCTGCAGTCTGGCGGAGGGCTGCGGGACCGTTTTCAGCATCACAACCGGGGGCACGTTAACAACCCTGTACAACTTCTCAGGGTACGTCGATCCGCTCGGCACGCTGGTCCAAGGGCCTAAGGGAGATCTTTACGGGACGACGCTCCTGGGCGGTACGTTCGGTTTTGGCATGATCTTCTGGCTGACCCAAGATGGCCAGCAGGAGAAAACGCTGTACAGTTTCTGTTCGCAACCGAGCTGTGCAGATGGGTCGTTTCCCGCCGCCGGACTGATTCTAGCCACGGATGGAAACCTCTACGGGACCACCGAGGAGGGCGGAAACGCCGCAGCCTGCGATGGAGGCTGCGGCACGATTTTCAGGATCACACCGCGTGGCGCGCTGACGACACTGTACAGCTTTGCGGCGACCGACGGCTTCGATCCCGCGGGTGGGCTCAGACAGGCCACCGACGGGAACCTTTACGGGACCACGGTCGAGGGCGGGTACGAATATCTATGTCCCGGTGGCTGCGGCACTCTATTCGAGATAACTCTTGGCGGGGCCTTGACGACCCTGTACAGCATCACCGATTTTTCGGAAGCCTCCGACCTCGGGGCACCGCTGGTTCAAGCCACTAATGGCGTCTTTTACGGAACCAGTCAAGCCGGGGGATCTGACGGGGCAGGCACGGTCTTCAGCCTGGCCACGGGGTTAGGTCCATTCGTGAAGACGATATCTCACTCCGGGGCGGTAGGCGCGTTCGTTCGAATACTAGGTTACAACCTGACTGGAACCACCAGCGTCACCTTTAACGGCACCGCGGCCGTCTTCACAGTGGTTTCAGGTTCCGAAATCACCACTACTGTACCCGCCGGCGCGACCACTGGTACGGTTGAGGCAGTGACACCAAACGGCACGCTTTCGAGCAACGTGCCTTTTGAGGTGCTCCCGTAGAGTCTGCGCCGCACGTCGGCTGGCATGAACGTAAGCCCGATGTCCGGCGATATGGGGAGCTACTTCAACCTTCATCGACCGTTGTCGTCACGACCACGGCGCCCTTCCGAGTCGGTTCTTGGCGCGACAACAGGCGCGGCTGTGACATTAGCTCAAGGGGAAATCGCTGCTCGGCGCGGAGACTACACTCTGGCACAGCGCTACGCTCAGATAGCGGCACCCGCGTTTGAGTATCCCACCTCTGACCTGTCACAAAGACAATCGCTTCAAACGCTCAGAAGATTAATCGACGCGCACCTGCGTCCGTCAAGATGAACGAATAGCGGCGGCTAACCCCAATACAGTTCACTAAGGTGAGACAGGCCTCCCGGGCCTGTCTTTCTAGTCTCTCCTGCAAACTCATTTGTACTACGAAGAGGGACCGGCCAGGCCAAGGCCAGGAGGCCCGTCCCACCTAAGTGAACAGTGTTGCGGCTAACCCACCGGCACGGCCTGCAGCGGCCCGTCCGCCAAATCGATCCACACGCGCCCTTGGGTATTCCGCACAAAAACGGCGCGCTCCGCCCGAAAACTGCGGCTGCCCGGGAATTCCCGCCAGCGCCGCGTAGCCAGTTCCAGCAGCGGCTCCGCCTGGCCAGGCTCCAGTTCCTGCGCCAGCGTTACATGCGGATGATATTCAAACGGCTCCTTGAAAGCCAAAGAGCCCTGGTTCAGCGCGCCGTGCATCCGGCGCAATTGCTCGGTGCCGCCTTCTACGCTGATATAAATCACTTCGGTATGCGGAAAAACTTCAATCTGCCCGAGTTCGATGTCAAGAGGCGGAAACCCCGCCACAATCCGGCGCGACTCGGCGATGGCCGCCTCCGGAGCCAGTGGCAGCGGCCGCGGCGGAAGCACACTGACATGGGCGTGCGGATTGCATCCGGGCACCATCTCCAGGCGCAGACCATCCAGAAAGCTACCGAGCGGAGGCGGAAGGTAAATAACCAGCGCGTAGAGACTCGGCCGTTCCCCGACCGGGCGCGCACTGTCCGCCCCATTTGGATCAAAACCCATCTTGCCTATGCCCATCGACATGTCGATTATGGCACATCACGCACCCGCAGACAGTCCTACTCCTGGTAACCTCAGATGAGGAATGTCCGACACCCTGCAAAGCAATCCTCTCCTGAGCCTGCCCTTCCAGGTTCCTTTCGATCGGATCCGGGCCGAGCACATTGAGCCCGCCATGAAGGTGCTGCTGCGCGACGCCCTGCAACACATCGATGCCCTGGCGGCCGATCCCGAACCGCGCACCTTCGACAATACCCTGGCGGCCCTCGACCGGATCACCGAGCCGCTCGACGACGCTATGGCAGTCGTCCGCCACCTCGAATCCGTAGCCACCTATCCGGAATTGCGGGCGGCGTACAATGCCGTGCAGCCCGAAGTCAGCGCCTTCTATTCGGGTATCCCGCTGCACGCCGGCTTGTGGAAGGCGCTCCAATCTTACTCGGCCACCGCCGAGGCCGGTGCGCTATCCGGCACGCGCCGCCGCTTCCTCACCAAGACTGTCGACAGCTTCCGCCGGCATGGCGCGGACCTCGATCCGGCGGGCAAGGCTCGCCTGGAAGCCATCGATATCGAACTGGCCACCGTCACCACCAAGTTCTCGGAAAACGTCTTGGATGCCACCAACGCCTTCGAGCTAGTCATCACCGAGGAAGCCGGACTGGCCGGCCTGCCGCCTTCGGCAATCGCGGCCGCGCGCGAGAGCGCCGCCCAAAAGGGCCTGGCCGGCTGGCGCTTCACCCTGCAAGCGCCCAGCTACACGCCGGTGATGACATATCTCGACGATGCCGGGGTGCGCCGCGAGATTTATCATGCCTACGCCATCCGGTCGAGCAGCGGCCGGTATGACAATCGCGCCGTGCTGAGCCGCATTCTGGAACTGCGACGCGCCAAAGCCGAGCTGCTGAGCTTCCGCAACTTCGCGGACTTGGTGCTGCACGATCGCATGGCCCACTCGGGCGAGCGCGCCGGGGAGTTCCTGAAGGACCTTAAACGCAAAACCGAGGCGCAGTTTGCGCGCGAAAACCGCGAACTGCTGGAGTTTCGCCGAGGTCTGGAGGGCGCCGATGCGCCAGAACTCCAACCTTGGGATGTGTCCTACTACGCCGAAAAGCAGCGCGTGGCGCTTTACGATTTCGACGAAGAAGCCCTGCGGCCCTACTTCCCGCTGGAGCGCGTAGTGGACGGGCTGTTTGAAATCGTGCGACGGCTCTACGGCATTCGCGTGGCCGCGGAGCCCGGCGTTCCCGTTTGGGACCCGCAGGTGCGCTATTTCGCGGTTTACGGCAGCGATGAGCATTTCCTGGGCGGCTTCTACGCCGACTGGTATCCCCGCGAGAACAAGCGCGGCGGCGCCTGGATGGATGCGCTGATGACCGGCTATCCAGCGCCCGGCGAATTCAAGCCTGGCGATTTCAAGCCTCATTTGGGGCTGATCTGCGGCAACCTCACGCCCCCGCTGACGGACCGTCCCGCGCTGCTCACGCATCAGGAAGTGACCACCATCTTCCACGAGTTCGGCCACCTGCTGCATCACCTGCTGAGCCGCGTCGAAGTGCGCAGCCTGGCGGGCACCAACGTGGCTTGGGACTTCGTCGAGCTGCCCTCGCAGATCATGGAGAACTGGTGCTGGGAGCGCGCGCCGCTGGACCTGTTCGCGCGCCATTACCAGACCGGCGAGCCGATTCCCGACGACCTCTTCCAGAAGATGCTGCGCGCCCGTAATTTCCGCAGCGCCAACGCCCAGATGCGCCAGCTTGGCTTCGGCTTCATGGACCTGGCGCTGCACATCGATTACTCCCCGGAGCGCGATGGCGACGCGATCGACTACACGCGCGGCATCCTGCAGCAGTATGCTCCCGCGCCGCTGCCGCCCGACCATGCCATGGCCGCGGCGTTCACGCATCTGTTCTCAAGCCCGGTGGCCTACGGCGCCGGCTACTACTCCTACAAGTGGGCCGAGGTGCTGGACGCGGACGCTTTCACCCGTTTCCGCACGCGCGGCATCTTCAGCCCGGAGGTGGGCGCCGAGTTCCGGGACAAGATTCTCTCGCGCGGCGACAGTGAAGATCCCGCCGAGCTCTATCGCGCGTTTATGGGCCGCGACCCGGACCCGAATGCGCTGCTGGAACGCTCGGGGCTGTTGCAGTAGCCGTTGCCCGGTTGCGGCTAATCTCACTGGATCGAACTGTCTCGCTCACAGCGCATCCTTCCCAGAGCCATTTCGCGAGCGAGTGCCCAATGCTGGTGGCACCGGCTGTTATCGCCAGCTATCACGTTTGACGTTTGAGGTAGAGCGGCCGAGGACCTCGCGGCGGCACTGCCCTCCGGATGTCCCGCGACGGGCTCTCGGAACGGACCTATAATACGCTGATGGGGAAGTTCAACATTTTTCTGAGCCACATAACGGTGGAATCGAGACTGGCCGATCTCATCAAGAGGCATCTGGTGCACGATTTCATTGGACTCGTCGAAGTGTTTGAGTCATCCGACCGCCTCAGCATTCCAGCCGGAGCAAAGTGGCTCACCGAGGTGATGGAGGGATTGCAGCACGCTAACCTCCACCTGATCCTTTGCAGTCAGGATGCCACATCGCGTCCCTGGATTCAATTTGAGGCTGGAGCCGCTCACCTCCGTCAAATTCCCATAGTCCCGTTATGCCACGGCGGTTTGACATGCGCACAACTACCCGTTCCCTTGAGTGAATACGAAGGCATTCAGGCAACTGAGCCAGAAGGCCTGGTTGGGCTCTATCGCGCTATTGCGAATGCCCTTGGTTCCAGCGTCCCTGAAATCGATTTCCATGCATTCGCGGGCGAGGTGGATGCCTTCGAAGCGGAATACACGAAGGAAAAAGATCTGACTGCCTCGAAGGTTCCCCTCGAAAGAGTCGTCGAGCGGATACATGACCCTAAGGCGCTTTGCATTTCCAGTCCGCAATTTACGAAGCTGGGATTCGAAAACCAGCTGCAGATTGTGTTGAACGCGTTTCCCGCAGTTGTCCCTCATCAGCGAATTTTTTCGTCGAGTGAGTTGCGGGTGGCAATATCAGGCGACCAGACTTACGATATCGTCCACATTGCAGCCTTTGTCTGCCCTCGTTCGGGCACCCTCTATTTCAGTGATGTAGACCTGAATACTGGCGAGAGTATCGCACCGGAGCCTGATATACTGAGCGCCGACGCACTGGCCGACCTGTTGCAAATCGCCGGGGCCAAACTCGCCGTCATTGGCAGCTGCGACTCGATTGCTCTCGGCGCCACGCTCGCTAACGTCTGCCATGTTATCGCAGCTCGTGACATGGTCAGTCCGAAAATGATGGCTGCCTGGGTCGAGGCGTTCTATGCCAAACTGCCCCAGCGTTCTCTTTCGGAGGCGCTCGATCATGCTCTAAGAATCAGCCGGGCGCCGATGCGTTTCTATGGGCGACAGGTTGCAAAGGTCGACCTATTATTCATGCAGGAGCCTGTACGGACAGCGGTTCCTGCGTGAGACGGATGAGCACTGGCGATCCAGTCTCGTAATCCCGACCGGGTGCGCTTATCTAACGGTATCAATAAATCGACCAGACGCCCGGTGTAGCGAGTTCGATCAGGTGCCGGTCCGGATCCCGAAAATACAGGCTCTGGCCGCCGCGCTCCCACGCGCGCTTCTCTTCCACCGCGATTCCGTTCTCCGCCAGCCATGCTTCCCAACTCGCCAGCTCCGTGGCGGAAATAGCGAACGCGAGATGAAGCTCGCCGTGGCCGTCGTGCGGCGCCGGGATTGCCCCCGAGCCGCCATTCTTGAATAGCAACAATACCTGGCGGTTACCGGCTTCGATCGCGCAACCGCGTCCGCCGAAATCGCTGATGACCGCAAACCCGAAGATTTTCTCGTAAAAATGAGCAGAACGAGCCACATCGTCCACGTACAGTGAGGACTCCAGGATTCCCTCGGTCTTCGGATGCATGTCGAGTCTCCGGTAAGGTGCTGCTCAATTCTACCGCGACCAGTCGGCGCAGGCACAGTCTAGAGTTAGAGTAATGCCCTCCCGGAAAACAATTCGGTCGATGCTTGCCGGGGGAGATCGCAGATCCATAGGGCGATCGGATGAAGTCGCCGAACTCGTCGCACGGTGCCCTGAAGAGGTTGTCGAACTTGTCGAGTGTCTCTGGGATCCGGACCCGCGCATTTGCATGCGCGCCGCCGACGCGATGGAAAAAGCCTCACGGGGAAAGGGGGCACTACTGCAAGCACATAAGATGGAATTGCTTGGTTTGCTCGCCGAAGCTGAACAACAGGAACTGAGATGGCATCTGGCGGTGATGGTTCCCCGCCTGCGGCTCACGGTTCCCGAACGTCGCCGCGTGGTGAAGCTGTTGCAGATATATCTGGAGGACCGCAGCTCGATAGTAAAAACCTTCGCCATGCAAGGTCTCGCCGATCTGGCACTCGAAGACCCTGCGTTGCGGCCGATGATTACAGAGCTGATCCGCTCGGTCGCTCGCACAGGCACACCGGCAATGCGCGCACGCGGCCGCAAAATACTCCGGCAGTTGGAGCAGGCCCCTGAGCGGCGAGAAGACAGTTAAGCACCCAGCGAGCACACACCCGGCGCCCTCTTCAGATGGTAAACTGAACGTTGTCACCTTCATGAAATCCTTCTTTTTCACCTCGCTTTTACTTGCAGTCGCGGCGTGGGCGCAATCCGTCGCGCCGCAACCAGCTACGCCGCCTCCCCCGGATCTGCCTCCCGACACTGTGGTTGCCACCTTCGGTAACGGTGAAAAGCTCACCGCGGGCGAATTGAAGAGTTTCATTGCCGCCATGCCGCCCCAGATGCAGCAGAACGCCCTCCGGGATCGCAAGGCCTTCGTACAGCAGTTTGCCTTAATGCACCGGCTGGCGGAGATGGCGGAGCAAGCCAAGCTCGACCAGCAAAGCCCCACCCGCGAATCCCTGGCGTTCAATCGTATGTATGTGCTGATGAACGCGCAACTGCACGAGAAAATGAGCGGCATCACCGTGGCGCCCGCCGATGTGCAAGTTTTCTACGATCAGAATAAGGACCGCTTCACGCAGGCCAAGGTCAAAGCGATTTATGTCACGTTTTCGGCAAGTCCGCAGCCTGGTTCGGACGGCAAGAAACATCTCACTGAAGCGGAAGCGCAGGCTAAGATCGAGAAGCTGCGCGCTGCTATCGTGGGCGGCGCCGATTTCGTGAAGCTGGTCAAGGAAAACTCCGAAGACACCACCTCCGCCGCCAAAGACGGCGACTTTGGCGTCATTCACCGCACCGACAATCTTCCGGACGCCATCCGCAAGGCCATCTTTGCGCTCAAGGCCGGCGATGTGAGCGAGCCTGTACGGCAGCCCAACGGCTTCTATCTTTTCCGCGCCGAAGAGTTGAGCGCGCAGCCCTTTGCCGAGGTCCAGGAAGAGATTTCCAACGAATTGAAGCAGGCGCGTTTTAAGGTGTGGATGGATGCGATAACAGGCGCGCTGAATCTGAAGTTCGAGAACGAGACGTTCTTCGCCGGCGGCCAGGGAACCGCGGCAAGCCGCTAGTACTGCTACCGCTCCCTGACGGTCACGGCTCGGTATATACTAAGAATCCGGAGAATTGCCGTGATCGGCCGAAGCCTGGTTGTTGGATTGTCGATCGTCAGTGCGTTCGGACAGGTGCGGGAGGGGCATATGTTTCCCCCGGAAATTCTTTCGCCCGAAGCACTTGAAGTTCGAGACGGGCCGCGCATCGCTCCGAGCCAGTACAAAGTGACCTTCGAGAATGAGCAGCTTCGCTGTTTGCGCCTGACTTTGAAAGCTGACGAAGCCGTGCCCATGCATGATGCCGCCGACGCATTCGCCATATGTTTGCAGGAGTGCCACGTTCGTCTGATGGGGCTGGATGGGCACGCGCAGGACGTTCACATGGAAGCCGGAGAGACCCGCTGGATCTACGGTGGCAAACGGTCTGAGAGAAACTTGAACACGCATCCAATGGAGATGCTTCTCATAGAGGCCAAGACCAGGCAGCCAGAGTCCAATTGAAGTACAGTTTCTAGTCCTGAAGGAGCTTCGATGACGAAAAGATTAACGACCCTGTTGGTCGCCGCACTGAGCGTCACGCTCTGGAACTCGTGCGCAAAGATGGGATCCGGCCTTAGCGCCGGTCCGGACTTTCAAAAGAAATTCCAGGAGGCCCTGATTGCGGCCAAGCCTGGCGCCATAATCGAACTGCCCGAAGGCCGCCTGGATCTGGATCGCGGTCTGTCGCTCTCGGTCGATAATGTAACCATCCGCGGCAAGGGCATCGATAAGACCATCCTCTCGTTCAAGAATCAGAAGACCGGCGCGGCGGGCATGCAGGTCACTTCGAACGGCTTCACCATCGAGGATCTGGCCTTCGAGGATACCAAGGGCGATGCGCTGAAGATCAACGGAGCGAACGGCGTCACCGTGCGGCGTGTGCGCGCGGAATGGACCGGCGGACCCAGTGTTACCAACGGCTCCTACGGCATCTACCCGGTGCAATGCAAGAACGTGCTGATCGAAGACTCGGCGTCGATCGGCGCGGCCGATGCCGGCATCTATGTGGGTCAGTCGAGTAACATCGTGGTGCGCCGCAATCGGGCCGAGTCCAACGTAGCCGGCATCGAGATCGAGAATTCGCAGTTTGCCGACGTCTACGAGAACAAGGCCACTAAGAATACCGGCGGCATCCTGGTGTTCAACCTGCCGGACCTGCCGATCAAAAGCGGCGGCAACACGCGTGTGTTCAACAACGAGGTGTGGGCCAATAACACGCAGAACTTCGGGGCGAAGGGCAGCATGGTAGCCAAAGTCCCGACCGGCACCGGAGTGATCGTGCTGGCTACCAATCACGTCGAGATCTTCAAGAACACGGTTAAAGACAATAACACGGTCAACCTCTCGATCATCAGTTACTATTCGACCGGCAATCCCATCAATGACGCGGCCTACGATCCGTTCACCGAAGCCATCTACGTCCACGACAATACGATTTCCGGCGGCGGAACCGCTCCCAGCGGAGAATACGCCGATGCGCTCGCGCCGGTGGTCGGCAAGCCCATGCCCGGCATTCTTTTCGACGGCATCGTAAATCCGAAAAAGCGGGTCGGCGATCGCCTGCCCGACGAGCTACGGATTTGCATTCAGAATAATGGCGATGCCACTTTCCTGAACTACGACGCGGGGGGCCATTTCAAGCATCTGGACCGCGACTTGAGCCGGTACAATTGCTCGCTTACGCCGCTGTCGGCGGTGAATCTTCCAGCTCCCGCGGCGGGCGGCCCCGGCGGAGGAAACTGAGTGGTCGCGTGGCGCGCTCTCTTAGCGTGCCGTACCTGTGCTCTGGCAGGCGCCATGCTGCTCTCCGTCGCGTGCGGCAGCCGAGGCGTTCGCGCGCATACTGACGAGCCGTTTCCCACCAGACTCTCCGAGTGGCATCTGTTCACCGGAGAGCCGGCCGCGCTCAAGCCCAATACCGGAGTGGTGCCGTATGATATCAACACTCCGTTGTTTTCAGACTACGCCACTAAGTACCGGTTTGTCTGGATGCCGCCGGGGACCTCGGCGACTTACAACGACACCGATACCTTCGACTTCCCCGCCGGCACGATTTTCGCCAAGACTTTCGCATACTCCGGGGCCGGCCCCGGCGGCCGACAGCGGATCATCGAGACGCGCCTGCTGGTACACGCCAAGTCAGGCTGGGTCGGCCTGCCGTATGTTTGGAACGACCGGCAGACCGAGGCTACTCTCGATGTAGCAGCTGACCCGACGGTAGTCGACTGGGTACACCCATCGGGCGCACGGTACACCATCGACTATGTGATCCCCAATACCAACCAGTGCAAGGGATGTCATGATAAGTCAAAGGTAATGACTCCGATCGGCCCTAAGGCGCGCAACCTTAACAAGAATTTCGCGTATCCTGAAGGTCGCGCCAACCAGCTCGCTTACTGGACGAAGGTGGGGTATCTGAAGGGTGCGCCAGCTCCGGAAAACGCGCCGAAGCTGGCCGTGTGGGACGACCCATCCACCGGCACGCTCGACGCGCGCGCCCGCGCCTACCTGGAGGTGAACTGCGCCCATTGTCACAATCCACAGGGCCCGGCCAACACCACGGGCCTGTATCTCACCGCCGCGCAGACCGATCCGATGCGGCTGGGTTTGTGCAAAGTGCCCGTTTCGGCGGGACAGGGGTCGGGCGATTTGCTGTTCGACGTGGTGCAGGGCAAGCCCGAGGAATCCATCCTGGCGCACCGCATGGAATCCACTACGCCGAAAGTGATGATGCCGGAACTGGGCCGCACGTTAGTTCACCAGGAGGGGCTGGCGCTCATACGGGAGTGGATCGCCGCCATGCAGGGAACTTGCAGCGCGGCCAGGCCGGCTACTGGTAGCGCATTATGAAAAACCTCTTTCTCGCTTTGCCGTTTTTGGCGCTCTTGCTGGCTGCCCAGGATTTCCGCGGCAGCCTGGTCGGCACCGTCACCGATGCCAGCGGCGGCCGCGTTCGCAACGCCGTGATTGTGCTGCGCGCTGCCGGGTCTTCGCTCGAACGCCAGGCCTCGAGCGATGCCGGCGGAGAATTTCGCTTTGACGATTTGTCCCCGGGCCCTTACCGCGTGACAGTGAAGGCGCCCGGATTCGCCGAGGCCGGCGCGGATGTGGCAGTGGTGGTCAGCTCCACACGCGAAATCACAGTCACTCTCAATCCGGCTTCCATCGAGCAGGCGGTCACAGTACAAGGGCAGGCCTCGTCGGTCACGACCCAGGCCATGGACACCACCAGCGCCGTGCATGGAGGCGCGGTCACCGCGCAGGACCTGGCCACCATCCCCCTGGCCAATCGCAGCTTCGCCAATATCGCCTATCTTATTCCGGGGACCGAGCCGGTGGAGCCCTCCGACCCGACCAAGGCCCGTATCACGGCGGTTTCCTTCGGCGGCAGCTCCGGCCTGAACGACGTGCTCTCCGTCGATGGCGGCGACAATTCCGACGATTACATTGGCGGCTTCCTGCAGAATTTTTCTCCGGACGCAATTCAGGAATTCGCCGTGCGCACATCGCAAATGGACGCGGATACCGGACGCACGGTGGGCGGTTCGGTGGTGATCACCACCAAGCGCGGCAACAACGACTGGCACGGCGAGGCGGCTTTCTACGAACGCGCCGCGGCGCTGAACGCCCGCTATCCGATCGAGAATCCCCCTCCGCTGCCCAAGCAGCCTTTCTCGCGGCAGAATTATATTGGCACGCTGGGCGGACCTATCCGGAAAGACAAGCTTTGGGTTTTTGCGTCCTTCGAGCACGTGCAGGAAGACGCCAGCATCGCCTACAGTCCGGCCAGCCTGACACAATTCCACGCGCTGGCTTCTTTGGCGGCGCAGGGGCTGATCCCTGGCGTGAGCTCCATCGCGGTGCCGGATAACGTTCCGATCCCCTTCCGCGATTTTCTCGGCACTATGCGCTTCGACTGGGCGCAGTCTTCGCGCTCGCAGTGGTTCTTAAGGGCGGCCATTGACAATTACGTCACCGACAACGCCTTTGTGGAACAAGCCACGCTGTCCTCCACCGGCGCGACCTGGCATTCCAACTATATGAACCTGGTGGTCGGCCAGCAGTACATATTCAGCCCGACATGGTTGGGATCCTTTACTCTCGACGCCAGCGGATTGCACCTCACCGAGGCGCGCAATTCGACCTTGGGCTTTGCGCTGGCGTTCCCTTTCAGCTCGACGTTTCAAACCATTTCCGGCTTTGAAACTTTCGGCGACAACCAGTTCGTCACGCCCATCACTGCGTTTCCCATCCTGCGCAATCAGGAAAAATACCAGGCCCGCTACGCCGTGACGCATTCCTCCGGCGGGCACGCCCCCAGCTTCGGCGTGGACTTCATCCACGAGCCGGTGATGAGCGGCGCGCTGCCTGGTAACACGGAAAATCTGACGGTGTTCGCACAGGACCCGAGCGATTATCTGAACAACCCGCAACAATTCAGCGTGGACCTGGCCTGCACGCCGAACGGCGGGCTGCAGGTCACTCCCGGCACAACTTGCACGACCACACCGGCTCACAACGGCAGCTTTTCGCAGAACGTGCAGCGCCTGGGATTCTACGCGCAGGATTCCTGGCGTGTGACGCCGCATTTTACGGTGAACTACGGCCTGCGTTACGACACCACCTTCGGGCTCTTCACAGCTTCGGGCCAGTCCCAAGCGGTCAACCCTGCGCTGCTTACCGTCGAGGCGTTGCAGATACCGCTATTTCAACACCCGGGTGCTCCGCATGATTATCGCCGGGCTGTGGCGCCGCGCCTGGGTATCGCCTATGCGATGGGAGATTCCAAGACCACGGTGTTGCGCTCCGGCTTCGGTCTGTTCTACAACGATCTGGCGCAGAACGGCTGGGTCACCGCGTTTCAGGCGGTGAATTCGCCCGCTGTGGCTTGCGTGAATCCGGGCGATCCCGGATGCCTCCCCGGCGAGGCAAATGGCGGAGCCGGCGCCCTCATCGATCCGGCCTACAAGACTCCCTACGCCTTGCACGCCAGCGCCGGCGTCGAGCATGCCTTCAATTCCAAATGGATGATGACCGCGGACTGGACGCACGAGGAAGGCGTACACGGCTACAGGCGTTATCAATACCAGGCCGGCTACACGCTGATCTCGCCGCTTTTCGCTGACAACCTGGCGACACAGGAGCAGAACGTGCCGGACGTGACCGTCTTCCGTTCGGACAATCGCTCGCGCTACGACGGCCTGTCCATTCACTTGCAAGGCAATGTCTCGCGCCGGTTCAGCCTGATCCTCAACTACACGCTATCGAGCGCCGAGACGTGGGGCTGCGTCCTGGCCGAACTGTTCGACTACGTGAACGGCGTATGTAATCCGCTCAACGCGTTCGGCAAGGGCGATTACGGGCCATCCGGAGAAAATGTCACGGACCGCGCCGTTCTGGCGGGCGTGTGGCACGCTCCCGGCGGCTTCGAGGTGAGCGTGCTGAGCCAGGCGGAGAGCGCCCGCCCCTTCACCCTAACCACTCCGGTAGACGTGAACGGTTTCGGAGATACGCTGGACGATCGCGCGGTGGTCAACGGGGTGCAGACTACCCTGGATGAATTCCGCGGAACGCCGTACATACAGACGGACATGCGCGTCAGCCGGCCTTTCAGTTTTGGCGAGCGCGCCAAGTTGACGGCTTTCATCGAGTTTTTCAATCTGTTCAACCGCAATAATCCGGGCGCGAATTATGTGACTAATGCGGCCGCGTTCCCATTGCCGGTGAATAATCTGAGTAACATCACCGCTTTTTGTCTGAATGCGGCTTGTACCCAGACCGAGCCCATTACCAGCCTCAATCAGTTGCGCGTGCCCGCCGGCGGCTTGGGGGACTTCTTCGGCCCGGGCACTACGGTGGGGATTCCGTTTGCCGCGCAGTTAGGCGCCCGGTTCACCTTCTGATGGACCGGGTTTCGCGATCGCAGGCCACGACTTCATGACAGTTGGCCGCCGCGCGGTGGAGCAAGCCATTGGGGAGCACCTGGATGGTACTCCCTTGGAGGGCCCTCACGCCGGAAAGAATCCGGCTGCGGTGGCGCTTGGCAAACTGGGGGGCGGGAGAGCGCGGGCCGATAAGCCTTCACCAGCGCGGCGGAAAGCTTTCGCCAAGAAGGCGGCTAAAGCTCGGTGGAAGCGTTAGGATCTTTCAGGTCTAGAGTCGCCTGAGATTGTATTTCGGTCACAACGGCGCATTCAGAAATAAACTTAAGCCCTGGCACATTCTCAAAGTGTTTCCGGTTGTGTGTTATCAGAGTAATGGAATGGCGCACAGAACACGCGGCTATCCATAGGTCATTATCCGCTATTGACTTGCCGTTTGCTGACATTTCAGACTTAAGCTGGCCGTACACATCACAAACGGCGTCATCGTAAGGCACAATAATAACTGAGCGTAGGCGTGCGGAGAGATCATTAAGTCTAGGCTTCCCCCATTTCCTCTTGTAACTCCAGAACCGCAGTTCTCCAATAGTCACAAATGAAATAGCCGGCCTTTTCCCCTTGACATGTGGCGCATACAATTTCGACCGCGTATCTCCGGGCTTAAGCCACAGGAACGAGAAGACATCCGTATCCAGCAGAACGATTGAATCGAGATCCGGTGCTATAACGGTTCACTTTCTAGAGCTGTAAATCTCTTCCATCATCGCATCTGCATCCTCATCCATTGGTTCATTTGTCGCAAGATCAGCCGCGCTCTTTAGGGGCTTTATGTTCTGGGCAGCCGCAAGATCTTCGATAGACGGGGAGGCGTGGAACATGCCCTGACCGATTTCTAACGATGGCAATGCGCTGATAGTTCGTATATGTATCAGTTCGGGCCTTTCAGCATATGGCTGAAGCGTTCCGTCCCCAGTAACCCTAGCTGGTTTGCGGAGAAGGCTATACACGATGTTTTCAAGGTCTTCGCCAAACGCGCAGACAATCGGTGTGCCGAGCGCAGGGTCGATTCGACATCGTCTGTCATTGGGCCGAAAGTCTGCCATATCGAGAATACCATCAACAATTACGCTGACTACTCTTGGTCGGCTCAGTTGAGTAGCGATCTTAGTTCTCACAGTCTTCGTGAGCGGCGCTGAGATGCGCTTACGGTCTCCCTTTCTTGGAGAGATCCACTCAATCGAAGAAATTCTGTTCATTTCTGTCACCCCTCCGAGATTATAAAGGCTATTAAGAACGCCGGGCGCTGGCCTGTCGTTGGATAGATGCTTCGTTCCGTTTCCAAAGGTCTTGATTGTAGAAGCCAGGTCCGCTATTATTTCGACAGCGAGCGTTTGATCGTATAAATACATCTGCGGTTTCGCGATGTCGAATTGTAATGTTGTAGTGCCTTTCTTGATGCCGACTAGTTCTAGTGTGCACTCATGCTGAATCGCCGAAGCCACTGGCCCCGGATGAATCGTCTTCCGGCCCTCGACAGCTTCCGCCTGCCGACTGACGGCATTTTGCATTTCTTGGCAAATCCTGATAAGATCAGGAACGGAAATACTACCGCTACGAACTCCAGGACCGCGCAACTTCAACTGTAAAACGACATTCCGCCTTCCTGCAGGTCTGCGCTTTTTCTTCGCCAAGGAGGAGTCCATCCCTCCAAGCGTACACCACTTCGGCTGCACGAAGCCAGAGGAGATCATATTTCTCTCTTAACCCTTTGAACTTGGAAGACCCCGGGCAATTGGAAGAATTCCTGAACTTAAGCGAGACCAAGGAGCTGACCGTCCCAGGCAACTCGCGAACGGTGACGTTCGGCGGGCCGCAACGCACCGGAGTCGGCATCTCCCGCCTGGGACGAACGAGGCGACGGCTATCGGCGCGTATGCGTTGCGCTCGGCCGCCTGGATGGCGCGCGCCGATGACTGCTGACGACAAATTATATTTCCAGTGTTTTCAATTGCATAAGAATAATTAGGTGCGCCAGCCAATGGGCCACCCGTTACTGTGAAGGCGAAAGAGGGAGTTCGGTCCATCTGTTTCCTTCACAGACGACCTGAACATCCAACCTTTAAATCCCCTCCCGCTCCCTAGTGGAGCGTACCCGCGTCCTTACCGGATTCCCTCTCTTCTTCTCCTATACGACCAGCTTCCAGGGGGCGCGATAATCGCGCGTCATGAAGCTGCCGGCGGCGGGCTGGGCGACAGTCTGCTCGCGCTCGTCCCAGTCCAGGCGCTGCCGGCTGCGCAGCGCTACATTGCCCAGCAGGCAGGTGGACGTGGAGCGGAAGCACTTCTCGATATCGCTATTGGGACGCGCGCGGGTGCGCACACATTCGAGGAAGTTGGCCCAATGATTGGCGTTGCCGCTGGAGGTGGATTTCACGTCCAGCGTCTTACCCGGCTTGCCCCGCTTGCCCTCGGGCACCAGGCTGTAACCGCCGCGGTCCACAAACAGCGTGGCCTCGTTGCCGTGGAACAGGATGCCGCCGCCTTTGTTGAACATCGATTGCGCGTTCCCGTTGCGGTATTCGTAGACGGCGAGGAAGCCCGGATACTCGTAGGTCACCTGCAGCGTGTCGGGCGTTTCGCGGTTATCGGTGAACCACAGCTTGCCGCCCAGGCTGGCGATCGACCGGGGCATGGCCTCGTCGAAAGCCATTTGGACGATGTCCAGCCAGTGTACGCCCCAGTCGGTCATCATGCCGCCGGCGTAATCCCAGAACCAGCGGAAGAAGGAGAATGCGTTGGGGTCCACGCCGAAGCGGTTGCGGTTGAAGGGGCGCAGGGGCGCGGGGCCCAGCCACAGGTCCCAGTCGAGGCCCGCGGGCGGATCGCTGTCCGGAGGGTTGCCGATGCCTTCCGGCGGGTCGTTGCCGTAGTTCCAGGTGCGCACAAAGGTGACCTTACCCAGATCGCCCCGGCGGACGATGTCGCAAGCCTCCTGGAAGTGCACAGCTGAGCGCTGCATGGTCCCGGCCTGCACCACGCAGCTATACTTGCGCGCGGCTTCCACCATCTTCTGGCCTTCCTCGACCGCCACGCAGATGGGCTTCTCGACGTAGACGTCCTTGCCGGCCTTGCACGCTTCGACGGTCATATAGGCGTGCCAATGGTCCGGCGTGGAGATATTGACGATATCCACCGATTGGTCGGCCAGGATCTCGCGAAAGTCGTGAATCGCCCGCGGATTGTGGCCTTTTTCGCGGGCCTTCGCCACGGCTTGTTGGAGGTGGGGCTCGAAGACATCGCAGACTGCCACGACCTGTAGATTGGGCTGACGCATCGCGTAATCCAGGTTGCTCATGCCCATGCGGCCCATGCCGATGAACGCGGCGGACACGCGATCGTTGGCGCCCCGCAGGCTGCCGGTAAAGATAGAGGTAGTCAGGGCAGCCCCTGCCGATTGGAGGAACTGCCTGCGGCCGGAGTTCGAATCTTCCATGAGACGAATTTTAGCACCGCTGCGAGGCGACGAGACCCCCTCCCGCCGCCAAGCCTCTTAGTGCATGGCCCCGGCTTACCAAGGCCGGGGCCTTCATTGTTTGCCCCCTCGCGGTTGGCCTTAAGCTCGTTGGACCGAACCGCTCTATAACAGAAGCCGGCACTGCGGGTGAAACCGTAATGAGACTCGCGCTTCGATTCATGCACTACTTGGGTGGGAGGAGGGTCACGAAAGAGCCGCTTCCGCTTCATAGCCTTAGGATATTGAAAACAAAGGACCGGAAATGATATCACCTCCGCCCGCCATCCAGCGATTCGCCAGGAACGGGCTGTCGCCGGGCTGGTTGCGAGCATTGTCGGCACAGTTTTGCCGCCCATGGAATCGATAGATTCGAATGAGCCAATCCAACCAATTGAGACTCCGACCATCAGCAGCGGTTGTCTTTGACCGGGAAGGCATGCTGGAGCGCCTGATGAACGATGAGGAAATGGCGCGGGTAGTCATCGAGATATTTCTGGAAGACATGCCCTGCCAGATCGATTCGCTAAGGCGCTATCTCGACGCTTCGGACGCATCGGGCGCCGAGCGTCAAGCCCACCTCCTCAGGGGTGCGGCGGCCACGGTCGGCGGCGAGGCTTTATGTGAGCTGGCCTGTGAGATGGAGAAGGCCGGCAAGACCGGTGACCTGGGTTTCGTGGCTGCCCGTATGGACGACCTGGAGCGTCAGTTTCTTCGGTTGAAGACAGCGATGAAGAAAGCCGCTCACTGCGAAGGAACTTCTCCATGCGCATCTTAATTGCCGACGACGATATCACGTCGCGCACCGTACTGGCGGGTGTGTTGAAAAAAGAAGGCCATCACGTGGAGGCCATGGTCAATGGCGCCGAGGCTTGGCAGGCGCTGCAGCAACCCGACGCTCCCGAGTTGGTTATTCTCGACTGGATGATGCCCGAGATGGACGGGCCGGAGGTGGTGCGCCGGGTCCGCGCCTTCGAAACCGAGAGACCGCCCTACATATTGATGCTGACTGCACGGGGTGAAAAGGCCGATATCGTCGCCGGACTCGCGGTGGGAGCTAATGACTATCTGGCCAAACCCTTTGACCTCGGCGAACTGCGCGCTCGCATTGAGGTCGGCCGCCGCATGGTCGAGATGCAGGCCGCGCTTATCGCGAGCCGGGAGGCCTTGGCACACCAGGCTACCCACGATGCGTTAACGGGCCTGCTGAACCGCCGGGCCATACTCGACAGGTTGAACAGGGAACTTTCGCGGGCCTGCCGCAATTGCGACTCGCTGGCCGTGGGGATGTGCGACATAGATCATTTCAAGCAGATCAACGACAAACACGGCCACCAGACCGGGGACGATGTGCTCCTTGGGTTTGCCGGGATTCTGAGCGGGAGTCTCAGGCCGTACGATTCCGTGGGGCGTATGGGGGGAGAGGAGTTTCTGGTGATCGCTCCAATAAAGGCGAGAACTGATTCTGTCCCTCTGTTTAGCAGGTTGTGCTCGCGGATCGCCAAAAGCAAGATCATGACTCGGTCAGGCACGCTGTCGGTCACGGCCAGTGTCGGCGTAACGTCTGCTACCGGCGGAAGAGAGGCGGACCAGATGCTGGAGGCGGCGGATGCGGCGCTGTATCGGGCCAAGCAGGAGGGCCGCAACCGCGTGGCCCATGACGGCCGTTGTATTCCCGATACCTCTGGCGCAAACTCATACGCGGATGCATAAACATTTTGGGGGAAAGGCTGCGAATATTGTAGTTGGAGTGGTTCTTCTGCTGATTGAAATATTGCTGTTTCAGCACGTGCGGCAACAGGGTCAACACGATTTCATGCCTTTTTACCTGGGGGGCAAACTGGCGGCCTCCGGACAGATCGCGCACATTTACGATAAGCCGGTATATCAGCCTCTCATCGCACAGTTAAGGGATGAAGGCGAGCGCATGAGCCGGGCTGATGCACATTACTTCATACGTCCCGCATTCGAAGCTTTCTTTTACATTCCTTTCACTTGGTTTTCATACAGTCGAGCGTCAACTCTGGCGCTAATTGGAAATCTCGGGCTCCTCGGGATACTGGTCTGGAAGCTTCCCATCTGGCTGGGGGCTCCTTCGGCCCTTCGTCCAGCGTTGCGGCTCGCTCTGGCCGTCTTCTACCCCTTCCTCTGGTCGATTGTGCTGGGTCAGGATACTCTTCTGCTGACTCTGCTCGTAGGTTACGCGCTCTCCCGGGACGTTGTTGGAAGCGACGCCGGGGCTGGAGTCACAATCGGTCTGTGCGCATGGAAACCTAATTTGACGGGGCTACTTCCTTTCGGTCTTTTGGCCGCTCGTCGGTGGAGAATGGCGATATACAGTCTGGCGACGAGCTCTGTTCTGCTGGTCTTATCATTTGGGCTTGTCGGCGTGCAGGGATTTCGCCAATGGGTACAGCTGGTGCAGGCGCCGTCTTCCGATATTACTCCCGCTTTAATGGGGAATATCAGGGCATTAAATATACACTTTGGCCTGGTATTCGCAAGTATTGCTCTAGCGCTGACCATTGTGTGTTTTTACATGGCGCTACGCCATGGCTCTTTTTCGGATAAAATCTCCGCGTCTCTTTTGGCTGCTTTGCTCATAAGCCCTCACACATACTGGCAGGACTATTCGCTAACCGCCGTCATCGCCATGCTTGGGATCAACCCGGCGGCACGGGTAGTTCTTCTTTTTCCATGGCCCTACCTTTACAGCCGGAAGGACGAACTCCCGATGATTTTCATCGCGCTCTCGTATCTGATCGCCCTGGGGGCGAAACAGGTGTTCAGACCTTTGCCCGATCTCCGCGTGAGCAAGCAATGCAGGTGAAGTCAGGATTACAGCGCGCAGTATCCGCGGTTTGCCTTTTCGGCTCGCTGTCGATCAGCTTCATCGCCATACTCTGGGTGATCGTCTCCAAAGATCGTATTGATCTTGTCGAGGGTTTGCTTGTGCTCGCTTCCGCGCTGGTTGCGGTTACGCTGCCAAGATTCGGAGCCCGAGCGTTTCACAGCTTCGATGCGCTGCTCGGACGCGTCGCGCGGAAACCACTGCGTTCCGTGTTGCTGGTTGGAATTCTGTCGCTCGCCGGCCGGGCGGCGCTGCTGCCGATATTTCCGGCGCCCACGCCACGAACGCACGACGAATTTTCGTACCTGCTTGCAGGCAAGACTTTCGCCTCGGGAAGAATAACGAATCCCACCCATCCGCTATGGGTGTACTTCGAAAGCTTCCACATTGACCAGCAACCGACCTACATGTCTATGTACCCTCCCGGCCAGGGGCTGTTCCTGGCGCTTGGGATCGTATTGGCTGGCAATGCCTGGATGGGCGTATGGCTGAGTGCGGGACTGATGTGCGCCGGAGTGTGCTGGGCGCTGCAGGGCTGGTTACCACCACGCTGGGCGCTGCTGGGAGGCTTGTTGGTTGCGCTTCGGTTAGGCATTCTCAGCTACTTTGCAAACAGCTATTGGGGAGGAGCGCCGGCCGCTCTCGGAGGCGCTCTGGTGATCGGAGCCATGCCGCGGATAAAGCGATTCTGCCGTGCGCGCGATGCAGTTCTGATGGGGCTAGGTCTCGCACTGCTGGCCAACACAAGACCATATGAAGGCTGCGTGCTAGGCGCTACGGTCACCGTCGCCATGATTATCTGGACACGGCGGACGAAAGCGTGGCCGAAGCGAATCCTGATATTGCGATTCATTCTGCCCCTTGGCATTCTCGTAGGAACTGCAGCGGGCGGCATGGCTCATTATGATACGCGCGTATTCGGAAAGCCGTGGATCCTGCCATATCAGTTGAACCGCGCAGAGTACGCCGTCGCGCCGGTGTTTCCGTGGCAGCCGCTTTCCGCCGTGCCGAAATATAACCATAAAGCGATGCGGGATTTCTACTTAGGTTTTGAGTTAGATGCATACAAGAGCGCCCACACCCTGGCTGGAAGATTCGAGCAGGCTGTGTGGAAAATAATATCGTTTTGGCAGTTCTTTGTCGGCCCGGCGCTTACACTCCCGTTTCTGATGCTGGCGGGAATATGCGGAGATAGCAGAGTTCGATTTCTCCTGCTTGCCGGCGGTATCTTTACGGGCGTACTAGCCGCGGGAGTTTTTTTCAACCCGCACTACGCCGCGCCCGGGACAGCTCTCTTCTTTATCCTGCTGGTGCAGTGCATGCGGCGCCTGCGGCTTTGGAGATGGCATGGCAAAAAGACCGGGGTGCTGCTGGTGCGCTCCATCCTCCCGATCTCGGCCGTCATGCTGCTTGTGGTCGCATGCGCGCCTGCACACTTTGCAAGGCCGTGGCCTGACTATGGCTGGTACTATTTCCTGCCGGATCAGACACCTCGCAGCCGGATACTTGAGCGCTTAAATGAAACGGCGGGCCGTCATTTGGTAATCGTGCGTTATGGAGCGAATCACTATCCCTTCAACGAATGGGTGTACAACGAACCTGATATCGATCATGCCAACGTTGTTTGGGCGAGAGAGATGGCTCCGGATCAGAATGCGCGGCTGATCCAGTATTTTAGCGGCCGGCGTGTCTGGCTCGCAGAGCCGGATCGCAAGCCGTCCGGCCTTTCGGAGGTTAAAAGAAAGCTCGCTGTTGGCGAAGGCGGACATTGATGGGGTTTATCGCGTGCTCCAAGGCTACGATCTGGACGTCCTTATGGTTGGTTCTGGCGGCTGCATACTTCGGCGCTCTCCTGACACAGCCACCCGGGATCTATGATGAAGGCCTGATTGTCTCCGGCGCTGAACGGATTCTGCACGGTCAACTGCCTTACCGGGATTTCAATACGGGCTACCCTCCGGCACAGTTCTATACGATCGCCGGCGTCTTCTCGATTTTTGGCGCGACCCTCCTTTCCGAGCGAATATGGGATACGGTGTGGCGGCTGGCGATCGTCGGGTTGGCTGTGGTTCTGGCGAGAGCAATTACGCCACAGCAACGAGCGCATCCTCTACCGCTGATCTGCGTGGGCCTCATCACAGGCGCCGTCGGCTGCCGTCTGTATCCGATGATTAGCGGCATGCTGCCGTGCTTAGCGGCGGTCTGGTGTGCTGCCTTGTATCTGAACCACCGCGGGGTACGGTGGCTGTTCTTCTCGGGGATCGCGGGGGGAGTTGCGGTCTTGTACCGACACGATCTCGCCGCTTGCGTGTGCGGTGCGGTGACGGTAGCGAGTTGGTATCAGGCGATGGCTGAACGGGGGCGCAGGTGGCTTCAATTACCGGTTATATTCTGGGCCGGCGTGCTACTCGTTGTGGCGGGGCCAGTTCTATACTTCTGGTTATCGGTGCCGCACAGTGCGCTGGTGCAATCGTTTATTGATTTTCCGCGGATGAACTTCGCTGCTCGATACGTCCCACTGCCAAGCGCAGGGTCACTCCTGGCGTGGCGTGTTTTATATCTGCCGCTGGCGGTCATAGTGGCGGCGGCGATCACTCTCCGGCAGATAGCCGCCGCACAGAGGCCCACTCTTGTGCTGCTGTTGATGGCTAGCGTCTCTACGCTCGCCCTCACCAGACCGATACTGGATACACCGCACGCGTATCCCGCCATCATCTTCTCAATGCTGCTCCTTTGCCCGTGCATCGCCGCGTGGCAACTTGAGCATCGAAGGCTCCTGCCAAATCTCCTGCTCGGCGGCGCCGTCTTCTGTTATGCGTTGGTGCCCCTGTTCGTTTGGACCTGGCTAATGACGGGGCCGAGGGAGGATGTAATAAGCGGAATCGCACCCATGGACGTGCGACGATATTCGAGAAATGAGCCGCCGAACGAAATTCTGCGCGCCGGCTCCATCCGCCTCGCTTTTGACCAACGGCAAGCGATCGTGTACATACAGCGGCATCTGGCACCGGGCAGATCCTTATATGTGGGCGCTGTGTCTCAGGGTCTGGCGTGGTTCAACGACGACCTGTTTTATTTTCTGGCCGATCGTCCGCAGGCGACTCGCTTCGATATGTTCGTTCCCGGCATCACGACCAGTGCTGCCGTGCAATCGGAGATGCTGCGGGACATCCGCCAAAAACAGACCGAATATGTTGTCCTATTTCGCACGCCCCCTCCCCATGAATCAAACCTATATGTAAGTTCGGTGGACAGGGGCGTGAGCATCCTGGATGACGCCATCCGGCAGGATTATGTTGAGGTAGCCGCGTTCGGGCATTACACCATCAGGCATCGCAAGAGCCTGTGAAGATGGAGGAACTGTCTCGGAACGAGTGGTAGGCGGCGCAGTCGGGACGTCGACACTGTAGAAGCACGCAAAGAGCGCCGCCGGCCACAACTGCAGTAGCAGACGGCCCAAAGACCATGCAACTTGCCACGCCAAATCGAAAGGTGTAATCAGATACACGAAGGAAACACCCGCACACATGCCCGACAGGATGATGGCGGCCGATCGACTGCCGCGCTTCGCCGTGTGTTTCAGCAGGAGTATTCCCGCAAAGAGTGGAACCAGAGGGTTCAGGCGTTGGCCCCCGAAGTGTATCAAGTGATAAACGAATCCTGCTGCGACCACCACGTAGCGCGATGGGTCCATCAGTTTCCGAAGTAGTGCGGTCCCGCCGCTTTTTGCCAGATAGTTTGGAGGGGCGAGACTTATCTTGAAGATTGCCAGTATCGTTAGGACACAGATTGCCCCCATCAGGACTCCGCTGACTGGTTGTTTGGTCCACTTCATGGTGATCAGCAGGAGCGCAAAAAACAGAAGACCTTCGTTTTTCGTCCAGGCTGCGAGCGCCGCCGATATCCCCAGCAGGACTGCACCAGACACGGGCAGTCGATCCTGCATACAAAGCAGCACGATACTGGCTAGGAAAAAGAAAGCGATGGGCATATCGGCGTACTGCGCGGCACCCAACTTTACGAATGAGGCAGTCCCCAGTAGTACGATCCCGGCGAGCAAGGCTTTTTCGCGGCCGGCAAGCGCAGATAGCGCAGCCGTGAGGACTCCAACAGTGGCGAACGTGAATAGCGCCGCTATTCCGACAGGCACATTCTGCGTCTCCGTGCCTGTATAGATCCAGGATCTCACCACCAATCCGGGAAGTAAGAGGGGGTAATCCGGGAGCGACAAGACTAAAGTTCCCGAAAATGCGTTCCGCCATTGCTCACCCCCGCGGAAAAGAGATCTTGCCCTCAGGTTCCAGATGGCCCATGCGTCACCCTGGCCTTCGGGATGAATACGAGATTCGAGGGCGAAAGACAGGCAGACAGACAGGAGTATCAGGCCAAATAGGATGAGCAAGGGACGTTTCCACGCGGTAGGCGTTGTCTCCGGTACCGTAGACTTGCAGAGACTGCAACCCGTAGCTCTGTACGCCGCGAGTGCCCCGAATAGGATCGCGAGTCCGATTTCAACAACGATGTAAGCGGCGTGGACAGCTCCGTATGTGAGCAGCCAAACGAAAAGGGCGCAAGAGCAGAGGCCAAATCCTACTCCGACCCCGAGACAAAACCTCAGCCAGTCGTGACGGCATAAGTGCTTTTCTCCGGGTATGCACGTACGTACAAATCCGAAGCCGATAGTAATTGGGACAAATAGAGAAACGAGCGTCGCGAGGGAAGTCATCACTGAGCCGCAAGAAGCAAGAATCCGTTCCCAAGATTTTTTACAATGTAGAGCCGGTGTCGGCTGAGAGCTAAGGGAATGCTCGCTTTGTTTCGGAAGTCTCCGATTACGAAACGGTGGTTGGTGGTATTGTCTATGACTAAGGGAATAAGGCTATAAGTCGCGCCGTAGAGCCTTCTACCGACTGCTCCGGGATCGCTTCCATCACTGATAAACCCCAGCGTCTCGTCTTTCGGTACGATACTTCGGAGACTCATCGTGGCGGTATCCGGTATGCCTACAATATTGGGAGTTCGGTGAACGTACCGAAAGATTTCATCACTGAGCAAAGTCACACTCGATACAATTGCGAATGCGATCATTGCAAGGGGGATCAGCACTAAGCCGCGCATAGACTCAGAACGTGATTTTGGCCGACTGCGCTGTTCCCACCGAGTTGGTAAGTTGAACCTGCGCCGCCACCACCAGGTCGGCGTTGCCGGTCACCGGGAACAGCGCGTCCAGGGAGAACACCCCACCCAGGCTGGACGTTGCGA
>Ga0302325_10000295_pt1 | contig 143090 bp, 111 predicted proteins | sample Palsa_T0_2_FD_201948 | JGI IMG/M metagenome (GOLD analysis project Ga0302325, IMG submission 201948) | Peat permafrost microbial communities from Stordalen Mire near Abisko, Sweden - Palsa_T0_2 | ecosystem: Environmental > Terrestrial > Soil > Palsa > Peat permafrost | place: Sweden: Abisko...
GCGGCCCTCCCAGGTACCAAATTTGAGCGTGCCCGCTCACTGGATCCTGCCACACCAGATCCGGCTGGCCGTCCCGGTTGAAGTCCCCCGCCGCCACGATTCGCCAAGTGTTGGCGGAGGTAAGCAGGGCCGTTCCCAAAATCGTCGTGCCTTGTGAACCTCCCATGAACCAAATCTGGCTTTCGCCCGTGGTCGGATCCTGCCAAACCAGATCGGGATGGCCGTCCAGGTTAAAGTCAGCCACGGCGACGATATGCCATGTATTGGCGCCCGCAATAGAGGCCGTCCCGAGAATTGTGGCGCCCTCAGCTCCGCGCAAATAGTACACCATGCTTGTACCTGACACCGGGTCCTGCCATACGACGTCCGGGTACCCGTCATCGTTAAAATCGCTCGCTACACCCTCCTGCACAAGAGGAATTACCTGTCCGGCAATAGCGATGGAACCTGTTCGACTCGGCCCAGTCGAATTCGATGGCACGCTGATTTGGACTGTCCCGTTGCCCGTTCCAGACGCGCCGGATGTGATTACAGCCCACGAAGAAGCGGAATAGACGGCCCAGCTGCAGCCGGCCAACGCCGTGACGAAAATGCTGACCGTCCCTCCAGCGCTTGGAACGGAATTCGGTGAACTGACCGAGTAGCCGCAGAAGACAGGCACCGGTGTCAATTCCATGACGACGCCGGAGTATTCATCGCTGAAGTAAATGTTGCCCAGTTTGTCGGCAGTGAGACCGTTCGAAAAAACGGAAGTGGACGTGACCACCGAAACTGCTCCACCCGGCGTTATTTTTGCGATCTCCCCATAGCTATAAATCGATGCGAAGACGTTGCCCGCGGGATCAATCGTGACGTCCGTTACGTCTTCGCCGGAGGCGAGCGTCGTGATCGTTCCCTGCGACACCTTGCGGACACGGCCATCGTCTTGATCGGCAATGTAAACCACCTGGTTTGTCCCCACCGCGACTCCACTCGGAGCGCTTAGCATCGCCGATGTGGCCGGACCATTGTCCCCTAAACCGCTGCTTCCCCCGCCGGAAAAAGTGTTGATGGTCCCACCCGAAACCACCCGAATGCGGTTGTTGTTTTCATCGGCGATGTAAATGTTGCCCAACGAGTCTGCTGCGATTCCGAGCGGGCCCCATAACTGGGCGCTGGTCGCCAAGCCTGTGTCACCGCCGAATCCGGGCGAGGTAGTTCCAGCAAACGTAGCGACCATGCCACCGCTGATTTTTCGCACGCGGGAGTTGGAATCGTCGTAATAGACCGAAGACGACGGATCTACCCCAACCCTTATTGGATTGACGAGCTCCGCAGATAGGGCTGGAATATTCTCGGCCGTTGAGGATCCTCCGCCGGCGAATGTGTTGATGTTGCCGTTGGGCGTGACAACACGAATCCGCGCGGAGCCTGAATCCACGATGTAGAGGTTGCCGGTTACCTTGTCGAAAGCGACACCGAGCGGCTCATTCAGGTACGCACTTGTCGCCGGACCGCCGTCGCCCAAGTTTGCAACCGAACTCGATCCCCCTCCGGCGTACACCGACATCGTATAATTGCTCACTGAGCCGGACGGGCCGGCGGATTGGTTAATCGTCAGCGCTTGATCTCCAATCAAGATGGAGCCCGTTCGCGGAACCGAGCCAGGATTCGGCGCAATCAGAAATGGCGCTATGCCCGATCCTTGCCCATTGCTGCTTTGAGAAGCCATTTCAATCCACGGAACCGTACTATACGCGGACCAGGCGCAGCTACTCGAACTCGTTGCGAGCGTCGCCGCGCCCGTGCCACCGGTCCCAGGGAAAGTCACTGGCGCAGCACTGGCTGTGTCGGTGCATCCTAAACCGCTCTGCGTCACTGGGATCGGCGTTCCGTCGATCGTGAGCGTAGCGCTGCGCAGCGAGAAACTGTTCTCGCCCGTGAAAATCGTGATGGTTGCCGGTCCTGTGCCGGTCGCATTAGCGGTGATCGTGAGCCACGGTGCGCTCGAAGTCGCGGTCCAGGAACACTGGGACGGCAGGACAATATTCAGGTTTCGGATACCGCCGCTTGAGCCGAACGACACCGATGGCAAGCTGATGACGGGCTGCTGGCACGATCCTGCGGCCTGATTCACGCTGAATGTCGCCGCTCCGAGGACCACCGTTAATGTTTGTCCGGCACTGGTGTTATTGTTCTGACCAACAGTTCCCGTAAGCGCTATCGGGGAAGTAGTTACAACACCGTAAGTCGGGGCGTTCAATGTTATGTTGCTCCCCGGAAACGCTTCCCATGGGCATCCGGCCGCCAACGTCAATTCGAATGAGATGCTACCTCCGCTTCCCGGCAGATCCTGAGATGTCGGTGAAACGTTGGGCTCGCAAAGTGTGGGAGAAGCGAAATTGATTTTGGTGATGAAGCCGGATGTTCCCAAATAATCAGTGCTCTTCGGACTTGTGGTCTGAAATGCGCCCGCGCTGGTTGGGAATGTGAGGCTCGTCGTGGTGCCAGTAAGATAGACCCCACCGTTCCCGTCCAGGGCCACTCCGAGTGGTTGCGTCGTGGAGTTAGTAGTCCCCAACAAGGTTGAATACGAAAGCGTCGATCCATCGGTGGCCAACTTGGCAAGAAATAGATCGGTCTCTCCGTACAGTAAATTCGGCGCAACCTTGAGCGCGCCAGGCGTCGTCGAAAATGTGCCATTGACGGCACCCGACACATACGCCGATCCGTCCGAGTCAACTGCTATCGGCGTCACAGGGTTTTGCTCCGATCCCGGCAAATAGGTTGAGTACACAAGTGCCGTCCCCGTGGCATTGAATTTGGTCACAAACCACCCCGTCTGGTACTGGGGTTGGGAAGTTGCGAACGCTCCAGGAGTGGTCGGAAAGTCATCGGAATTCGTCGTTCCGGTCACATAACAATCGCCGCTGGCGTCGATGGCGAGTCCGCCTGCATTCTCAGTGCCGGAACCGCCTAGGTAAGTCGCGTAAATGAGCGCGGAGCCGGTGGTGTTCAGCTTGGCCACGAACGCATCCTGACCTCCATCGAGCGTCGTTGAGAAAGCGCCTGTTGTAACCGGAAAATTAGAGGATGAGGCAGTCCCTTCGATGTAAGTGTTACCTGAGGAGTCAACCGCGATCGAGCTGGGAAAGTCGTTGTTGCTGCCGCCCAGGTATGTAGCGTATGAAATAGCTCCTGTCGAGCTAACCTTGGCCACAAATGCATTCGTGTTCGTTCCGTTGGTCGTCTTTAAGGCGCCTTGGGTTGTAGGAAAATCCGGTGAATTGGTGGATCCGGCGACGTACGCCGCGCCTGACGCGTCTACCGCAATCGCTAACCCGAAATCGGTGTCGCTGCCTCCAAGGTCCGTGGCATAAATGATGCTCCCTGTGCTTCCCAGTTTGAGTACGATGGCATCATCGAAACAGCAGCCTGTAAAATGCCCCTGCGTGAACGGAAAGTCAGTTGCTGAAGTCTGTCCGGTAAGATAGGCGTCTCCGGCTGAATCGACCGCAATCGCAGCCGCGGAGGTGTACGCCTCGCCTCCGGTGCCTCCGATGAAGGTCGAATAGACCAATGCTGTGCCCGCGGCGTCTAGCTTCGTTACGAAAGCGTCACCCCCTGCAAAAAACGTACCGGTCGTCACCGGGAAGTTACTGGAGTTGGTCTCGCCCGTAATGTACGCCGATCCGCTGCTGTCTAAGGCGATTCCCGCGGGCGAGTCGCTCAGCGTTCCGGCCAGATACGTCGAATAACTCAAGATCGGATCGATGACTAACGAGCGAGACCGATCGTATCGCGCCATTTGCAGCCGGACCTCCTGCCCAAATAGCGAATACTGGCACGCGACTTCCTCTCGCCGGCCGCCCACGTCTTGCCAGGCCCGGGGAATGTGCTGTCGCAACACGCCGGAGGCTGTTCTAAAGACCAGGTCGCCATTGTCGGCGAGTTGAGGCTGCGCCCCTTCAAAACGAAGTCGAAGGCTTTTCGGATCCGCGCCTGGGTGAATGACCAAGTCGTACTCTAAACTCTGATCGTTGCCGTGATAAAGAATGTCGATGCCAGGGCGAATTGCACGGACGCGTACGCTTGAGTAATGCGGCAGGCCACTGATCACCCGCTTTCCCACGTAATAATTCGAAATACCCTCGGCTTTGCCATCGCCGGCCACAACAGCCCTTTGGTCTGCATCGATGACCTGCATGACGATCGCTTGTCCGTTCATCGAGAGCGTGAGCCCGTTCTGAGTTATGAATGCGATCTGGTTCCCGCCGCGCGCAATGTAGCGCACACGCTCATCGCTCTGGCCGTGGTTCTCTTCAAAATACAGCGGAACACGCCCGAAAGCAGTACGTATGGGACTAATAGCGCGAGAGGTGCTCTGAGCGCTCACGCTGATAGCTGCGAGTAGCATGAGGCAAACGAATCGTTCTGCCCCAATTGTCGTCGACATATCCTAACAAAGATACTCGAATCCCGGCGATTGGGCAATATTTAGATGTACAAAGTACGTCGCTTTTGTGAGTCGAGCGTTCTGTGGAGCGATAACTGGGTCTTATCCCGCATTTGTCGCGAGAAGGCCAGTTAGCGAGGTCCGGCAATATTCAGAGAAATCGAAGCGCCCATGGAGGATGTACTCAACGTGGAAATGCCTTGCGCACCACCCAAGTACCATACTTGGCTTTCTCCTGACACCGGATCCTGCCACGCCACGTCGGGGTGCCCGTCCAGATTGAAATCCGCCACCGCCACAATGCGCCAGGTGCTCCCGGCCGTCAAGTCAGCCGCGCTCATCACCACGTTGCCTTGTGCTCCCCCGAGATACCACACTTGTGTGGCACCACTGACGGGATCTTGCCACAGTATGTCCGGTTGCCCGTCACCATTGAAGTCGCTGGCGCCTACGATGTTCCATGTGTTGGTGAGCGTGAGATTAGCGGCGCCGGTGAGCGAAGCCCCCTGCGGCCCTCCCAGATACCAGATCTGCGCATGCCCGCTCACTGGATCCTGCCACACCAGATCCGGATGGCCGTCCAGGTTGAAGTCCGATGCCGCCACGATTCGCCAGGAGTTGGCGGAAGTAAGCAGGACCGTTCCTAAAAGCGTGGTGCCTTGTGAACCTCCCATGAACCAGATCTGGCTTTCACCGGTTATGGGGTCCTGCCAGACCAGGTCGGGATGTCCGTCCAGGTTAAAATCGGCCACAGCTACAATGTGCCAGGAGTTGGCGCCGGCGAATGATCCCGTGCCAAGCATCGAGGTGCCCTCAGCGCCGTCTAAATAGTACACCATGGTCGCTCCCGAGACCGGATTCTGCCAAACAATATCCGGATGGCCGTCGTTGTTAAAGTCGGATCGGATCTCCGCGGTACCCATAACCAGAGTCAACGAGAAATTCAGCGTGGTGCTCGCTAACGTCGCACTGATTTGCGCCGGTGTACTCGCAGTCACCGACATCGTATTCACAGTGAAGGTTGTGCTCGTTAAGCCAGTCATGATAGTAACGGATGCTGGAACCGTGGCCTGCGGCAAGGCGCTTGATAAGTTGATGGTCGTGGTGCTCTGGGCTGCCGAACTCAAACCCACCGTGCAGGTGGATGTCGCCGGAGGAGTCACTGCCCCAGGGCTGCAGTTTAACGTAGAAAGCACGGGCGCCGGTTGATCGATGGTGACTGTAGCACCAGTCCCTGAAATACCGAGCGAATTGCCATTGGCGTCGGATGCGTCCGTACTCACCAGCGATACCGGCGTAGACGTGTCCGTGGTTCCTGCGGCGATCTTAAACGTGAGGGTCGCAACGGCGCCGCTTCCGATTCCAGCTTGATTCAATCCCGAAATGATACAGCGCACATCGCCGGCGGAAATGGCGTTGCAGGCGGCAGACTTCCCGGCCGCGCTCCCAGCCGTGCCGATCGCATCATAGGGCGCTGTCACAAGACTGAGAACCGAACTTGAGTAACTGATATCCCATTGGACCGATGCCGCGGGAGTACTACCTGCAGTCAAATTCACGCCAACGATAACATCATTCCCAGGCGTTCCCGATCCTCCGGTTAGCGAAAGAGCAGGCGTTTGCGCCATCGCGCCAGCCGTCAATAGGGCCAACGCACCGATCAATCCAACGCTAGTTGATGCCAACTTGTGCATTGCTCTTTTCAGCATTCCAAACACCCCAGCTCACACAGCCCGCGCAAACCCATGGGACTAAGGTTCTATGAGTACCATCTTCTTCGTATGAACTATTATCCGTTAGAGAGATGTATCTGGCTAGCGGTCTCGGACCCGCGGATGGAAGGAAAAACTGCCTTAGCTGGAATGGATCACAGACCTCAGCAGGACTATACCTTCGAGGCTAATATTGAGGCTGGGGTGTAAGGAGTCGGGATGTGAACCGAAGCACTACTCCCTTGTATTATTGAGACTTACGGATGATCCCTCGATGACGGTGTATTCCTTGATTCGGAAACCGATCCGGGATTGACGGCCTTTGACCCGCACCACTTCCACTTGGCATTGCAAAGCCAGACGCGGCAGATTCCAGCCACTCCCGTGCCTGGTTGGCACTTCCAAGGTGGCTTCGAGTTGGTCACCCGGCCGGTACGGCTGGTTCGACACACAAAAGAAGCCCTCAGGCGTGAGACTCTCTGTCAGGGTGCGAGTGAATGTCCCGTCGCTCGGTTTCCAGAGCGAAACCGCGTATCGCATTTCCACTCGATCATTCTGTTGACAATCAATCATACGAAAGTTCTGGAAAGTTTGCCGATCCCTCAACCGCAAAACCAAAATGGCGGGAAGCGCACCGAACGTTAGATGTGCCGTCTCCCCGGAGCCTGTCGATGGAGATTTCCACAGAAGAATCGCGGTCTCCCACTGGAGCGCGCGACGGCGCTCGCATTGTAATCCAGGTTAATCTTAAAAGTCCTTTTGCTTCTGCATGGAGATGAGTACGGATAGTAACGTAGTCCTAATAGAACTCATACGCTTTGCACTTTCGGAAAAGGCTGCTAACATAACTTCGGCAAATCAAACAGGCAAAATAAGGATTCCGGGTGCTTCACCTAGCAAGCAACCGGCCACAGACGGAACGTGAAGAAAGGTCTACCGCCGGTACCATCGGACGTGGCGCGTCAACATGTCGTTCTTCTCTGCGGGGACATGCTGGTTCACCGCAACATTTTTAGCGATTCTATTTCCCGTGCCGCTGGCCTCGCTTCTGTCCGTTGCGTCGAGAATCGGGAGGAGATATCCGCGGTTTGCCGTTTGTTGAAAGTATCGGTCATCGTAGCCCGGCGAGCGTTCATCGATCAACTTCCCGGCTCGGACATTGTCCAGCTCACCAACTATGGGAAGGGTAGCCACCTGCTGGCCGTCCTGGAGACCGACACAATTGAAACCGCTTCCGCCGCCAAAATGCTGCGGCTAGGATGTCGCGGAGTGTTGCCCAACCGGTTCTCTTCAAAGCTCTTAAGGCGGGCCGTATTGGCGGTCCTCAAGAAACAGCTTTGGGCGCCGGGTGCGGTGGTATCAGACTTATTGTCCGATCTGTTGCGAACCACCTCTCTCAAGACCGAGTCCGGGCTAACGCCTCAGGAGGCTCGCATACTGGAGCTCACATCGCAAGGCTATAAGAATGCCGCTATCGCAGAGGCGCTCTTCATTAGTCTGGAAACCGTTCGTTGGCACAAGCGGAGACTCAACCGTAAACTCCGCGAACCCGGACGGCTTCCTCAGTCCAAAGCTGCGACTCTCCCGCCCCGGGAAATGGCGGCTGGTTGATTCTTCCACTGGTGCGTGGCTCGGGCTAATCTTCAGTACTGGTGGTCCCTCCCCCGCGTGGGGGAAAAACAACCCTTGTGAATCGCACTCCTTCAGCTTAATTTGGATATTCGGAAAAAAGTTAGGCAAAAGCGGCGTGCGGATGGTACATATTTGCATTCACCGGCCGCGAGATTAGTCATCAATCTCCAAATGTTGGAACTGAGCCCGAACATCGCAAGTCAGGGGTACGTGCTGGAAAGGTCGATTCTTGTTTGCCTGGTCGGGGCGAGCCAAGCGCTGGCCGACGCCTGCCGGGGAAACCTCGAGTATATTTGCCCGGCCTCTTACCACTTCGAACAGCACGGATCTTCGGGTGTCCCTGGCGGCTGCGACATCTACATTTGGGATTTTGAATCTAGCCCGACGGTACCTAATGCCTTGATTGCGTCCGAGGACGCAGCCAAGGTAGTGATCGTCAACAAGAGTTCGCTCTCATCCCTGCGGCGCAAGCTGCCGGCGGCTGGTTTCACTTACCTGCAGAATCCAGTCACGCCGCTCTCGTTACGAGCAGTTTTGGAGTCCGCAATCGCTCGTCTGGAGCTTGGTCGTGATGAACGGCCGGGCTCGTCACGGCTCCGGCTGGATCGCGACCGGATTCTCCAGCAGCTTCTCGAAACCAATCTGAAACTCCATGAACACGACCAGGAGCGAACCAATTTTCTGACGCGCTCCATTCATGACATCCGCGTGCCTCTCACTGCGATTCAGGGCTACTGCGGCTTGCTGCTGGCGGGCCAGTTAGGATCCTTTTATCCCGAACAGACGCAAATTCTGGAAAGAATGCAGCGCAGTCTTACCCGGCTGGGCAGGCTGGTGGAAGCGATGATGGACTTAGGCGCAGGCTCCCAGTTCAGCAACAAGCTGAAGCTCGAACACGCTAGCATCGAGACCTCCGTGCAACAGGCGGTCTATGAAATCGCTCCATTCGTCGAGAGGAAGCAGATTGTCTTGAGCCTGGACATCGAACCTCCCAACGGTGCTCTGCTGTTTGATGCCGAGCAGCTGGAACAGGTACTGCTGAACCTGCTTGACAATGCCTGTAAGTTCACTCCGTCGGGTGGATCAATCACCATTCGCGGCCGTTCCGTCGGCGCGCGAGGTCTGGTCAAAATTGGATTGCTCGACGCCACCGCCGGCTACCGCATCGATATCACCGACACTGGGCGAGGAATCAACCCAGAGCAGTTGGAACAGATCTTCGATGAGCACACGTCCTTCGGCCGCCCCATGGACCGTTCCGGTTGGGGCCTGGGACTTGCCATTTGCAGAATGATCGTCGATGCCCATAAGGGACGCATCTGGGCCAGCACCGGAGACCAAGGATCTTCTTTTTCGTTCGTTTTGCCTGCAGCTCATTCTTTTGACGATTCACATCTATCACACGCAGCAGTATGAACTCAGTTAGTCATATGAACACAGCCAATCATTTATCCACACCTTATCCGCCTTACCGTATTCTCGTTGCTGAAGATGAACCCGAGATCCGCGATTACCTTCAGGTAGCGCTACGCAGGCCCAACTTCGTCGTCGATTTTGCGGAAGACGGAGAAGAGGTCCTCACTGCGCTCGCCACCGGCGTTGATACTCCGTCTCTCCTAATCCTGGATGTTGCGATGCCTCGCAAAGACGGCATGACGACTCTGAGGGAGATACGCTGCCAGAATATGCACCTTCCGATCATCATGGTCTCGGGAGTATCGTCGGCCACGCACATGGCGGAAGCCATGGAGTCTGGCGCCAATAACTATTTGACCAAGCCGGTATCGCACGAGGAATTACGAGAGGCCGTGGACCTTCTCTTGCCTTCGGCTCCTCTGCCCTCCCCTGCCAAGCGGATGGACGGGCGTCCGGGCAACTCTGAGTTGAATCTGAAAGCGGGTAACTGGATCCGCAGGATGGAACCGTTATTGAAGCGGCTGGGTGCCTCCGACGTGCCGATTCTGCTGCAGGGTGAAACAGGAGTTGGCAAAGAGGTTCTGGCGCGTCACATTCACAATCAATCGATGCGTTCGGGAAAGATCTTTTTGAAAATCAACTGTGCTGCGCTTCCGCCCGAGCTGGTGGAGAGCGAATTGTTCGGCTACGAGCGAGGCGCCTTCACCGGAGCATTCAAGAGCACACCCGGAAAGTTCGAGTTGGCGAACGGTGGAACCATTCTGCTGGATGAAATCGGCGACATGGATCTGAGGCTTCAGGCCAAACTGCTGCAAGTACTTCAGGATGGGGAGTTCCATAGAATCGGCGCCAAAGAGGCCACCGAGGTGGACGTTCGCGTCATAGCCGCAACCCATCGCGAGCTGGAAGCCCGTATCGAGCAGGGAGAGTTTCGCGAGGACTTATACTACAGGCTGAACGTCCTCAACATCGTAATCCCGCCGCTACGGGATCGCTTGGATGAAATCATCCCACTCGCGCAATCTTTACTGAGAAAGCACGCCGGTAGCGATACATCTGTTCCCGAGATTGGCCCGGCGCTGAGAACCGCGCTACTGCGTCATCAATGGCCCGGCAACATTCGTGAGTTGGAAAATGTGATGCGGAGATATTTGGTGGTCAGGAGCCCCGAAATCCTGGTGGATGAACTCAACCGGCTCAACGCCAGAGTATCCGGCGGGAACCGGCGCGCTGCGTCGAAGAACGACATGGAGCTGCAACCTCGCTGGGCTGCGGCCGCTGCTGCATCCGCCAGTGCGGATTCCTTCACCGAGCCAGTGTCGCGCCGCGACGCCGACCAGGCAACCCGGCTTACGCCATCGAACGGGTCGTACGTGCCGGACTATGCAGAGGCTGAGAATTCGGAATTGGTTAAGCTCGATCAGGCTCGCAAGGCGGCTGAAACCGACGTCATCATGAAGGCGCTATACTCCACGCAATGGAACAGGAAACGAGCAGCGACACTGCTGGGCATCGACTACAAAGCGCTCCTGTATAAGATGAAAAAGCTGGGAATCGATTAACCCGAGCACCGTTGATTTAGCCCAGCAGAGTTCACGGCGAACTCAACGCTTCTTCGGAAATCGGATCAGACGGAGCGAAACCGGGTTGACGTGAGATCGAGCCGGAGCTGTTTTACCCATCGCTGGGTCGGTCATCGCGGGCTCAGTGATCAATTCTGATGCCACCTCGGCGGGTATCTCCGGCAATGCGCCGCGGGTTTGTAGCACTTTGCGGATATTCTCCGCGCGCTTCAGAACTTCGCGGACCTTCTCCAACGATTCATCGCCCGGCTGCTCGAATCGCAATATTTGCCGGCCTGCCACACGGAGTGTCGCGCACAACTCGGCATGCGATCGGAGTAACTGATCGATGAGGGGCAAGGCAGCTTTTTCGCCCTCCGGTGTTCCGCAATAAGGGCAATTTGGCTGGACTTCGCCCGGTCGGGTCGCCGGAAGATGCTTTCGTCGTTTTGAGGATCGCTTGCCCATAGTCGCACTCAGCTTTCCGGGGGACCGAGCACTCACGATAGCTGAAGGCGCTAGGAGCTTCCCGACCCGGAATGAAGCCTTCCGGGGTTGGATGCATCATCGCATCGCAGGTGCCAAACCAGTGTCAATTGAAAACTAAGGAGATGTTCTAGGAGTCGCGAAGGCAGTTACCAGGATTTGGAATTCGATGACAAATTTTAACAACAACCCGAGTAACAAATGGCGCTATGAACTCACTCTGAATTAGAGAGCTGTGAAAAGCGACAAGTCGGCCAGGCTCTGGAAACGTCGGTCTGTGATTTAGAACACCCGGGAGGTGCGGCCTTTGAGGAACTCCGGTACACGGTTTCCCAAGCTAGCCACAGCCGCATCTCAACCAGGTGCGCTACATTAGACTCATTCCAGGACAAAGTATCTCATGGGAATGTGTCCAAGTGTAAACATTTTGATTTCTATGGGATCCAGGTTCCCTCCAGCACCCAGCCACTGTTTACTGTCTTGCCAATCGCGTTTAGGTACACCCGCTTCTCCCCGACGAATGTCCCGCTAAAGGTTAGGGTTATATTCAGCGTCATATTATTGCCAAAAGTGCTGACCGATGATCCGGCTCCTGCCAGCATACACTGGCTATTGGATACCTGGACGGCGGAGCCCGGCGTAACCGCGGCCGACCATGCGGAGCCGGTATCGCTATAGAGATGCAGTTTATTACTAGCCGAATCGTAGAGCACTGTGCAAGAGCCGCTTAGCGCCAGTTCGCTATTGATCTGAACCATTACGTCTCTCAGATCGGATAGTCCGTTTGAATCGGAGTAGCCGAGCGAGAACGTTTGGGTTAGACCTGTACCTGAGCTGGGCAGTGCCGATACGACAGCCGGCAGCCCTCCCGGACTGATGGTGACTCCAAATTCGACACTCGCCAGCGGATTGGAAGGCATGGAAGCCGACAACGTGACGGGTGTCGAACTGCTGATGGTTCCGGCAGTGGCCGTGAACGTCGTGGAAGTGGCGCCCGCCGGCACCATAACCATCGATGGTACGCTGGCAGCCGTCGGGTTGGAACTCGTGAGCGACACCACCGCGCCGCTGGTCCCGGCTGCGGATGTGAGCCTCACAATTCCTGTTCCCGATTGACCGCTCGCAATGGCGCTGGGGCTGACCCAGATGCTGCTCACGGCTAGCCCGGCAGTGGCTGGAGTGATGGTGACGCTGAATGTCGCGTTTGCTCCGGAATAGGAGGCGGTCAAGGTTGCCCCGGTCGAAGAGCTCACGGTCCCGGCGGTCACGGTGAAGGTCGTTGAAGTCGCACCTTGCGGGACTGTCACCGTCGATGGCACGCTGGCGGCTGTGGGGTTGGAACTTGTGAGCGACACCACCGCGCCACCCGTCCCGGCCGCTGACGTTAGGGTCACGGTCCCAGTTCCCGATTGACCGCTCGCAATGGTGCTCGGGCTGACGGAGACACTGCTCAGAGCCGCGGCTGCTGGATCGATGGTCACTTCGAATATCGCCTTGGCGCTGGAGTAGGAAGCAGTTAAGGTTACTACGACCGCTGAGCTTAAACTGCCCGCCGTCACGGTGAAGGTCGCTGAAGTGGCGCCTTGCGGAACGGTAACGCTGGACGGCACTGAGGCATCGGTGGAGTTGGAGCTCGAGAGCCCGACCACAACTCCGCCCGTCCCGGCCGCTGACGTTAGAGTCACGGTCCCAGTGCCCGACTGTCCGCTAGCGATGGTGCTCGGGCTGACCGAAACACCGCTCAGAGCCGGCGCCACAGGAGTGATGGTCACTCCGAATACTACCGTTGCTCCTGGATAGGCAGCTGTTGAAGCAGTCAGGCTTGCCAGGGTGGAGCTGGTTACGCTCCCGGCGGTTACCGCGAACGTTGTGGAAGTGGAGCCCTGGGGCACCGTCACGTTCGAAGGAACGGTCGCTGCGGTGGTGTTGGAACTAGAGAGCGACACTACCACTCCACCGGTCCCCGCCGCTGACGTAAGACTGACGGTTCCCGTGCCTGATTTGCCACTGACGATCGTGCTCGGGCTTGCCGAAATACCGCTCAGAGCAGGCGGCGGTGGATTGACGGTCACTCCGAAGGTCGCGCTCACGCCCGAATAGGAAGCTGTCAAAGTCGCCGCAGTCGCGGTGCTAACGGAGAGAGCCGTCACCGTGAAGGTCGCTGACGTGGAGCCCTGGGGCACTGTCACGCTTGAAGGAACAGTCGCGGCCGCGGTGTTGGAACTTGAGAGCGACACAACCACTCCACCAGTCCCCGCCGCTGACGTGAGACTGACGGTTCCGCTGCCTGTCAAGCCGCCAACAATCGTGCTGGGGCTTACCGAAACGCTGCTTAGAGCGGGGGGCGCCGGATTGACGGTTACTCCAAAAGTCGCGTTCACGCCGGAGTAGGAAGCCTTCAAGGTCACCGGGGTCGAACTGCTGACGGTCCCAGCGGTTACGGGGAACGTGACGGTAGTAGAGCCTTGGGCGACCGTCACTGGTGTAGTGAAATTCACGTCGGCCGGCGACGCACTGATCGCGATTGTTGCTCCGCCACTCAGCGCTGCGGAAGTCAACGTGGCAGTGCAGCTTGATCCCACTGCCGGAGTCAGTGAAGCGGGGCTACAGGACAGACTACTCAATATAGGCACTTGCAGTATGGTCACCGTCCCTCCGCTCGCCGAGGTGGGCATTGCCGCTCCGGTTGAATCCGCCGATACCGCATTCGTCAACTGGACCGATGAGGATGGATCAGTTGTCGAGGAGGCCAAGTTCAGAGTCACCGAGGCCACAACGTTATTCGGGATCGTATCGGAATTTAGCCCCCACAGCAGGCAAGTCGCCGTCCCAGTGCCGTTTGTGCAGGTAAGTGACTTGTTTGCAGCGCCGGCACCGGGCACAATGGCCGCCGATGTGAAGTCGGTCGTCGAGTAGTTCAGAGTCCACTGTGTTGACTCGGGCAGGGGGTTGGTGGCATCCAGGGAGATGTTCAATACCACTGCAGTGCCCGGAGTTCCCGACCCGGAAGAGAGACTAAGCGCAACGCCCTGCGCCAAACCATAGCTGCAAGTTGCCAATACGAACATCAAGAGGCGACATGCATGAGGGAATAGTACTCGACGGCATAGCATACTGATGCAAAAAGTATAGGACTACTAGTAGTTTCGGACTATCGTTGAAGTTCTCATGTAATCGCGAGAAAAGCAAGTAGGTGGAGGGAGTGAAAGGACTTAGAACAAGACGGGGATGCGCTGTTCCGCCCGGAGCTGAATGGTGTTAGTGGATTTATAATCAAGGCATTAGGAAGATAATCCTAATGCACTGAACGATAGGCCTTCGGGACTATCAGTGTAACTGTTTCAAGAGCTGGTCCAAGCTCGCCCTCGCGCTGGCAGCGTAAAGAAAGTTTGGATTGTCCTTGAGGGCCAGCTGGAGAGATCGCTGAGCAAGGTCTCGATGACCGGAGGCCAGATATGCCATTCCGAGATGGTATTGGAAGACCGGGTTACGGGGCGCCTTCTGAGCCGAGTCCTTCAACTCGGCCACGGCTGAATCCGCAGATCCGAGCTTGTAATATGCCCAACCAAGCACATCGGCGGTAACGGGCGAGTTGGGTGCCCGCTGCTTGGCTTGCTGTGCCAGGCCTAGCGCGACGTTTACGTCGCCACCGTGCTCCAGATACAAGAACGCGAGTTCGTCGGCTACGACCGGTGCGGCAGAGTCGATCTCATGGGCCTGTTCGCAAAGCTTCTTGGCCTGCTCCCAGTTGCCCTCCCTCTCGTATTGTGCGCAAAGCGTCATGTAGTTTGAGATGTTCCGCGGGTTGGCCGCAATCGCCAGGCGCAGCTCAGCTTTGCCTTGCTCGTTGGAGCCCTTGGCAAAGTTAATGTTGGCCAGCAGCGTATGCACCTCGGGAGTCTTTGGATCCAGCGCAATGGCCTGTCGCACGCTGGCTTCAGACTTCGGTATGTCTTGCTGGCTAAAGTATGCAACCGCCAGCAAGAGGTGCAGACCGGAGTTCCGGGGGTTCTGTTGGATTAATTGGGAAAGCCGTTCGACGGACTCGGGAATCTTGCCTTGTCTGATGTTGAGCTTCAGCATCTGCGATAGCGCGGGCAGTGACATGGGATCACGCTTCAAAGCTTCTTCGAGTTGCGCTTGGCCTTGCTTGGTGTCGCCCTTTTGCAACGCTACCTGCGCGTTGGTGACATAGGCTGCCACCAGGTTCGGGTCCGTCGCCAGCGCCGTGTCAGCGTGGTGCTGGGCCTGGTCAAGATCGCCCTTCTTGACGTCCAGTGCCGCCAACGCTATCGATGCCTGAGTCATCTTTGGACGCAACTGCAAGGCGCGCGCAAACGACGCCCTGGCTTGATCGTTCACACCCATGGATCGCTGAGCGACGCCCAGAAAGTAGAAGGCGGGCGCTGAGTTGGGTTCCGACTTGATCGCCTTTTGTAGCGAAGTTACGGCGCCCTGGAACTGTCCTTCGGTAATGAGGATTCGGGCGCCGGAAACGGATGCCTGGGGATCGTCGGGATTCGATTTCAGAAGGGCATCATTCAGCTTCTTGGCCTCGTCTGTGCGATTCGAATCGAGCAGCAACTCCACCAGATTGTCGGTAACGCTCGAATCCTTGGGCTTCGACGACGCGAGCAAGCGCAGTTCGGCAATCGCCTTCTCCGTCTGACCCGAAGTGGCGTAAAAGAGACCCAAAGCTCGATAGGCTCGTGGATCGTCGGGCGCAGCGTTTTTCAATTGTTGATACACGCTCTCAGCGTCCTGCAACCTGCCTGTACCGGCGTAGAAGCGTCCCAAAAAGATGCGGGGATCAACGGCGTGGGGATCGAGCGCGCAAGCGGCTTTCAATTCCACTTCTTCCTGAGCGATATTCCGCTCCGCCCCATAATATTGCGCCAAGGCTACGTGAGCTAAGGTCGATTGCGGATTGTTCTCAACCGCCTTCTTGCCGAGCGCTTCCGCATCAGCGGGCTGGCCAGAAGCAAGGTAGAGGGCGCCCAGCACCGAGTAGTATTCAACGCGGTGCGGATCCAACTCAATGGCCTTCTGAAATTCGGCAATCGCGTTCGGACCATCCTTCGATGCCGAAAACGTCTGTCCCAATATCGCGTGAGCCTGGGCGTTCTTTGGATCCACTTTCAATACCGTATCTACCAGCGTCCGCGCCTGGCCAAATTGCCGGCCGGCCACCAGCATGGCTGCAAGCTCCAGTTGAGCATCTGAGTTTTTGGGGTCCAAAGAAACGGTTTCGAGAAGCTCTCGGTAGGCTGCCTCCGGGTTTTTTGATCGAAGGTAGGCGCGAGCTAGTTGATAGTGAGCGGCGGCGTAGCGGGGGTCGATTTCAACGGCGTTGCGGAATTCAATGATGGCTTCGTTTAGCTTGCCTTTGGAGAGATACTTCTCTCCACTTTGCAGGTATTTTTGCTTGCGGACGTTGGGGTCCCTGGAACAGCCGGCTAACAGAGCCAGCGCCAATAACAGAGGGCAGATTTTTCTAACAGCCGGGGAAATCATATCCGTGATGATGAGCCTGCATTGGCAAGCTTATCATGCATCAATTTGGAAGGAATGAACCGAAAGGAACAGGAGAGTACTAGACGTAATGCCTTTAGCGATCGAATCGCTTCCAATTCAGTCGGCGCCGGAACAGGTACAAGACGCCCGCCAGAAGCGAGAGTTCCGTGAGAAGAATGAGCACGGCAGATGCCTCAGGAACCGGAACGTTGAAGTTGTTGCTTAGCGTTGGCTCTCCACTATAGATCTGGCCCGTAGGGTTCTGCGGTGTAATCAGCCCGGGATCAGTTAGGCCACTAGTCCAGCCTTGCAATTGAATCTCAAAGAGCCCCAAATTCGGGATGCCTGTGTCGTCGCTACCTTGGTTTGTAAGGTCATCCCAAATAACGACCCCCGGTGTGTCGTATACATTGGGAGGGTTTACATCGTAATAAGCGTATGTGAGCTGTCCGGTGGTTGAGTCATAATCCACTGAACACTGCAGGAAGAAGCCATCTGGAGCTACGCACTGAAAGTCGCCATCCGACGCGAGCTTACTGGCAGAAAGCCCCGTGTTGATCGTCGTCGTGAAAACCAGGTCGTCAATGATGGACCCGGTCAGATTCAAGTATTCGACCGTCAGATCGCCATTTGAGTCAGTGGCACCGGGTTGAACCTGACCGAGCGCACCGTTGGTGTCCGTGAGAATTACCGGCAACGGATCGCAAGTGTTACAGACAATGATCTTCGAGGCGGAGGCTCCGCTGGGAAGCGCAGCAACCAAACCACAGAGGGCTAAGAGTTTGAGCGCCAGGTACGGCCGACCGTTGCACTTCATCATTTTCAATTATGATCAATTGCTGTCGCCTGTCAATGCTACTAAGGGGCATGCGACTAAAGGGCAACCAGGCGGTAGTGCAGCCATTTACTTCGCTGGTTCCTGCGAGATTTCGCTGGCAAGCCGTTGGAATTCGGGCATTTCGCGCAAGGTCTTCAGCTCTGGGTCGCTCCTGGCTTCTTGAAAGGAATATCCACTCCGCAGGGCTTGGCCCAGGCTCGAAATTGCTTCGGCGCGCTGGCCGGCGATAGCATGGACGGTTGCCTCTTCATACATCAAAGAGTTGTCCTTCGGGTCGATGGTTCGCGCCCGCGTGATGAACTCTAAAGCACGCTTGGCATCGCCTTTCTTGGCGTAACAGAGAGCCAGGTTCCCTATTGCATCGGTGTCCTTGGGATTGACCTGAATGCTCTTGTAGGCCAGCGATATCGCTTGATCGTAAGCAGCTGCAGCCTTCGCGCTCTGGCCCGACCAGCGGTAGGCGTCAGCGAGATTCAGGCGAATGTCGCCGTCGTCAGCAATCATGGAAGCGGCCTTTTCCAAAGTGGCGGCGGCTTTGTCGAAGAGGCCGAGGAAGTAATAGGCCGTGCCGAGATTGGAGTAAAAAGTGGCTCTGGGTTGGAGATCGATCGCCTTTTGAAACTTCGATAGGCTTTCGCTCCAGCGCCCCAGCCGAAAGTAGACCGACCCTACACCTTCCCAGCCTTCAGCCCGCCCCGGCTCAAGCTCGGTGATGTGCTGGAACGCAGCCAGCGCGCGATCGTTTTCTCCCACGGTGAAATATGCGCTGCCGAGCGAATTGTAATTGCTCCACAAGTAGGGGTTGACCTCGGTTGCCTTGGTGTAGGCAGCGATCGAATCCGTTTGCCGGCCAGCCTTGAGATAAGCCGTGCCCAAGCGCCGCAGCACCTCATCGGAATTGGGAGCGAGCTGGAGGGCGCGCTCCAACTCGGCGATGGCTTCGGACGTTCTTCCCGTGTCGGTGTAGATGCTGCCGAGGGTGAAATGCACTTCGGGCAGATTGTCGTTCAGGGCTTGCGCCTGTCGCGCGGCACTCAAGGCTTTCTGCGTCCAGCTCCCGTCGCGCGTCTGGTCCCAGATTCTGCGATCGGCGTCCGCCAGCCCGGCATAGGCCAACGCGAATTGTGGATCGAGCTTGATGGCCTGATTGAAAAGGCCAATGGCGCTCTGCAGGTCCTGCGCGTTATGCGAGTCGCGCCAAACCTTGCGGCCCTTCATATAAACCTCGTAGGCCTTGATGTCTCCGGTGGGGCGCGTTTTGGTACGCGCCAGCTCTTCGTTGCTCTGCTTGATATCGAGCGTGCTCACCAGCTTGCTGAAGATTTGATCTTCCAGCGTGAGCAAGTCCTGGCGTCCGCCGGTGAAGTCTTCATGCATGAGGCTCCGGCCCTTGTTGCCCGCGTCGTCCAAAGTAATCGCGATGGTCACCTTGTCGGCCGAATCGCTGGTCACCGTGCCCTGCAGGAGCAATTTGACGCCTAGGGCATGCGCGATTTTATCGGGATCCTTCTGCTTGAGCGCAGCATTCACCGCGTTGGGGGGAGCTATGTAAACGTTTTTCAACGCCGAGAGTTTGGCCGAAAGTTCATCCACCACGCCGTCGGCAATATATCTGGTGTTCTGCTCATCGCCCTCGATGCGAAGGGGCAGAATGGCCAGGTAATGTTCGATCGCCACTTGGCCGGTGTCGCTTATGTTTGCGGGAGAACGGAGTATCAAGTGCCGGGTGCGCGGAAGCAAGAATAAAATCGCGATCGCCACGGCAATACCAGTTCCAAAAACCCACCAGGGTCTCAACCGCTTCGGACGCTCGATTTTGATCGTTTGGGTTGCACTCGGCGCGCTCAGTGCAGGCGCGTTTTGAGTCTCCAGGTCGCTCAGAATCTCGCGTGCGTTTTGATAGCGGTTCTCGGGCTCCCTTCCCAGGCACTTCAGGATGACATTGGCCACGTAATCGGGCATTTCCGGACGCAGCGTTCGCGGATCTTTGGGTGCCGCGGTCATGCGCTGGAACATGATCTGCAGCGCAGAGTCGCCTCGGAAGGGAACCTCCGCCGTGAACATCTCGAAAATGATGAGACCCAGCGAATAGAGATCGCTGCGATGGTCAACTTCCTTTCCTTCCACCTGCTCGGGAGACATGTAACGCGGTGTGCCCAGGAGCTGGCCCGTGCGCGTCACGGTGGCCGCTTCGGGTGCGAGCGATTTGGCCAGTCCAAAGTCGGAAACGTAGAGCCTGTCGGCCTGGTCAATCAGGATATTTTGCGGCTTCAGGTCGCGATGAACGACGCCTTCCCGGTGCGCGGCATCCATAGCAGCGCACAGTTGCAGGGTGAAGTTGAGGGCGCGGTCGAGCGGGAGGCGGCCGGTGCCCTCAATGAGACCTGCCAGGTCGCAGCCTTCCACAAAGGCCATGCTGATGAACTTGATCCCGCCGGAGTCGCCCAAGTCATAAATGCGGAGAATGTTCTTGTGCGATATTTTGCTCGCCAGCAGCAGTTCCTGCTTGAAGCGCTGCATGGTCTCGGGGTTGGAAGCCAACTCGGGCCGGACCAACTTGATCGCCACGGTGCGATCGAGCTCCGTGTCGTAAGCCTTGTACACGGCGCCCATGCCGCCTTGGCCGAGCATTGATTCGATACGATACCGGACACCAAAAGAAGTTCCCGGCTCGAACGTGGGCCATGACACTGGCCCAGAGATGGGCCTGATGGCCTGCGTGGCAAATTGCGAATTTTGCGGAGGCGGAGAGAGGACGCCGGTGTCGGCGCGCGGGCGAGCGGCCGCTTCGGGCACAGCTCCCCCACTTGCGGGAGCGCCGCTCGCATTTAGCTGAGTGCGAACGGATCCAACCAAGCCCCGTCCGCATTTCCCGCAGATATGCTGGCCTTCGGAATTGGCAGCGCCACAGCTAGCGCAGACCATCGTGCCCTGTGGTCTCCTCTCGCTGATCAATCAATGCGATGAATCAGTATTGTCGCATTTTCCCGCGAGATATTGAAGATGGCGATTGAGGGACGGTAGGCGTACGTGTGCGAAAGAGTTCGCGAATGCTAGCGCAAAACAGGAGCGGGCGCCCGGGAGGTGCGGTATTTTGAGGAACTCCGGCCAACGCGAATTCCCAAGCTAGCGGCTACCGCATCTCAACCAGGCACCGAGGACCGCCGATGAGAATGCATTTCTCAAGCCATCACGCCAAGAGGCGCTAAAGCTATGATTGTGCAAAGGAATGCTGTCGCGATACATCGGATTCTGCCTATCGAAACGGATAGTCCAAGTACGGAAGGATAGCGGCGAATGGGATCAGTGGAACGCAAGTCTTTAAGGTTTGGGGAAACTATTGGTACAGCATGCCCTTTGGTCCGATTGATCAACTCGTCGTGGGTAGCCATAATGTGCATTGGATTCTTATATCTCTCGGATAAGGCTCTGATGGCATGGTTGGAAGGTGGTTACGAAAAATGAGGCAACTGGTACAGACGTCGTCGTATCTGATTGAAGCGGCGGTCGGTTTTGTCCTTTTGGCGGCGAGTCCCCTCGGCGCTCAAACTGCGAACCTTTATTTGGTTGATCCGGGCTCGGGCGCATATCTCGCGAACATCTATACCAGCCCTTATGACGGCTCGATTAACGGCGGCGCTACTGTTCCTGTGATCTGTGACGATTTTGCGGACGAGACCTATGTAGCGGAGGCTTGGACGGCCAACGTGACGTCGTTGTCCGCGATCACTTCGGAGACTTCGACTAACACCACAGTAAAATGGGCGGACGCTGCATTCAACACAGGCATTAGCCAAGCTCAAGCTTACGAGGCAGCAGCCATACTATCCGTCGACATCCTTCAGAGCACCTCCGGATCGCTGACTCAGGAGCTTTACAGCTACGCGTTGTGGGCGCTTTTTGACCCGAACGGCACGTTGGCGAATCCTGGTGCAATCGCTTGGCTCAATGCTAACGGAGACAGTCAGTACGTAAACACCATTGACGGTTATGTAAATGCCGCTATCGCCGATGTAACAAACCCGGCTGCCAGGATCAATGGCCAGACTCTAAGCCAATATCTAAGCAACTACAACGTCACGATCTACTCGTACAACGGGGGCGGAACTACCTGCCCAGGCGGAAGCTGTCCTCCGCCACCGCAGGAATTCATCACCGTGACGACGCCTGAGGCATCCAGCGTGATTCTGACGGCAGTTGATCTTGTTGGGTTTTTGGCGCTGTTCGGACTTCTTCGCAAGCGGGCATCACAGAGCATTTCATAAGAGTTGGACCACGCCCAATCTCGAATTCACTGGATCGCGATGGTGACGCCTGCCTGGCTACTCACCCCTCCGATCGTGAGGACGATGGGAATGGCCGATCCGGGATTCACTCCGGACGGAATCAAAGCGTTTACCTGAGTAACACCGGCAACCAATCCGGGCGCAGCGCCGGCATAAGACACCTTAGCGTTTATGCCACCGATCTGAACCGTTACCGGCAACAGAGGTTGCGGTAGCTCCGTTCCGGTAACTTGACCGTCAACACCGGGCGGATTTGTTTGGCCTGCTCCACTGGCAAAGATTGAGATGACTGTTCCCTTTGCCGCGGGGTTCGATGGCGAGTTCACACTCGAGTCCTGATTGAGAATCGCGCCTCGGCCGGCCCCAGTGAAATTCAGCGTGAAGATGGCGGGAGCCGTGGCCGCGACGGCTTGAGCGACTGCGGCAATCGTCTTGCCTTGAGCCGTGATCGTCAATTGAGTTGCGGTTTTTCCCGAGACACCGTAGGGTACGATTGCATTGATCTGATTCGAGCCGGCATAAAGCAGTGGCGCTGCCGTGCCATCGAAAAGCACGCTCGTACCACCGAGCACAGTGCTGGTCACGGCCCCGCTGGGTTGTTGCGCAACAGCCGGACCGATCCCTGAGCCAAACAATGTGACCAGCTCGCCTGGGGCAACTGCTCCCGGAAGAAGGCTACCTGCGCTCAGGACTCCGCTCGGCTGCAGCAGCGCGACAGTGCCGGCGTTCACTGCCACTGTTCCGTCACTACCGGCCACCGGCGCGGCGTTCCCCGCGGGATCTGTTCCGCACACGTTCGAGAGCGCGAGCGCATACGTGCCGCCGGGAGCGCTTGGGCTGATGTTGACGACGAGATTGATCAACGTGCCGTCCGGGATCAAGCTCTGGTTGAGTCCCACGATCAGGAACCGTTTTTTGTTCGGAGCCAAGTCCACTGCGTACAGGCTCTTTCCCGAAGTGCTGACCGGAGGAGCCAACGTCGCAGCGAGGGTTAGCGAGGAGTTGTCGTATTCCACATCGAACTGGACTCCGCTGACGGAGCTACCCTGCGATGAGAATGTCAATTGGTCCAGGATGCTCGCTCCGGGTGTGGCGGATTGACCCGGCAGAACGATCTGGGAGGGGAACGCCAACGTCGCGCTAAACAAGAGCAGGAGGATATGCTTGGCGCTCACTTTATGCCCGCTAAGCAACATTCTTTGGGCCATCCCGCGAATTGCCTATTGTCGGTTGCCTTGCTGTAAACAAAGACCTGTCACCAGATTGCAGTATGCGACCTAAGTCTCATAAAGTGGGACCAAGTCCAAATCATCTTCACCCACGCGTCCGTGCTGTCATGGTGGGACAGCTCAAACCGCTGATAACAAACCGGTTAATTTCTGGTTCGGTTATGGCAATCCACCTGCCTCTCACCCTGCTTCAGACGTGGCGTAGTCCCAGAAAGTAAGTGTGGAAATGGGACTCAATGGGCGGTAGCTTGGCCAGATGCCCGAAATGGAGCATCGGTGAACTTGGAGCGACAAAGATGAACTTGGAAGGACAAACCGATTCGGCCTCGCATCCCTGGTTCGCTCTGCGGGTAAAGTCGCGCTCCGAGAAAATCGTTTCTACCATCGCCCGGAATAAAGGCTTTGAAGAGTTTCTTCCGCTCTACCAAAGTCGCCGCCGCTGGTCAGATCGTTTCAAATCGGTGGATGTCCCTCTTTTTCCTGGATATGTATTCTGCCGTCTGAACCCGGAGTTTCGCCTCCCTTTGTTGACTATTCCCGGCGTTCTTAGTTTCGTTGGGATCGGAAAAGTTCCCGTTCCGATCGACGATGCTGAAATAGCGGCCATCCAAACTGCTATCGGATCTGGCCTCCTGGCTGAGCCTTATCCGTTTCTGGAAGTTGGGCAACGAGTGCGGATTGCCGAAGGCCCTTTGACGGGTGTCGAAGGGCTGCTGGTGGAGGTTCGCAAACAGCAGCGCTTGGCTGTGTCGGTGAGTCTTCTCAAGCGATCGGTTGCGGTGGAAATCGACCGGCACTGGGTTAGGCCGCTGGACGCGGGTGGTCGCGAAATTTCGGTTCAATTCAGACCCGCGCTAGCAGCTTCGGCGTAGCTTCCCTGCCCTGTCGCAGCACCCGCCGCACCATTCGAGTTCAAAGGTGAGTTGATGTCGAGCGTTGCACAACCCAAGACGAACTCGCGACCGATACTGCCCCAAGGCCCCGTAGCTGCGCCAACGCAGCACGCCTTCTTCGACCAGGAGCTGTTCATCACCATGCTCCGGCTGGAACGAAAGAGGACGGAGCGGTCCAACCGGCGATTTGTGCTGATGCTGCTCGATGCCTGCGGCTTGCTCAAGGCCGATGAGAGCCGCGAGACGCTCCACAAAGTGATCGAAGCCCTTTCGAATTCCTTTCGCGAGACCGACATCAAGGGATGGTACAAGTGCGATTCCATGATCGGGGTGATTTTTACCGAAGTGGGAGCGGACGGAAAATCTGTCGCCAACGGCTTGTTGACGAAAGTCACCAACGCACTGTGCACCGTGCTGAGCATCGAGCAGATCAACCAGGTCAACCTCTCTTTCCACGTATATCCGGATTCCTCGAATGGAAACGGGACGGATGGGCCGACAGATTCGACGCTCTATCCTGACTTGCAGCAAACTGGCGATCCGAAGCGAGCTGCACGGGCGATCAAACGATCCATCGATATCGCAGGCAGCCTGCTTGCACTGATCCTGGCCTCTCCTTTTCTGATCGTCATTGCCGCGATCATCAAGCTGACGTCGAAAGGTCCCGTCCTATTCCGTCAGGTAAGAATCGGGCAGCACGGCCGAAGATTTACATTCCTAAAGTTCCGGTCCATGTACTTTAAGAACGACCACACCATTCATCAGGAGTATGTGAAGCGCCTAATCGCAGGGACAGCAAGCCCAGTGGAGGAAACTGGTCGCGCGCCCGAAGTTTTCAAGCTGACGAACGATCCAAGAATTACGCCATTTGGAAGATTCTTGCGCAAGACAAGCATCGACGAAATACCCCAGTTTTTAAACGTTTTGTCCGGTTCGATGTCCCTGGTGGGACCGCGGCCTCCTGTCCCCTACGAATTCGAGTGTTATGAAATGTGGCACCGCCAACGATTAGTGGCTGTCAAACCAGGCATTACGGGGCAGTGGCAAGTCGGCGGGCGAAGCAGAACGACGTTCGACGAGATGGTCCGCATCGATTTGAAATATTCCAGTTCGTGGACTGTGTGGGGAGACATCAAAATCCTTTCGCAGACACCCCGCGCAGTTCTCTCGGGAGTGGGCGCCTACTAGCCCCAATCCTTCCAGCCGGCCCGCCCCGATAAATGCGCTGGCCGCGCACCCCGTCCTCAACTAAAGGGAGTTCACCATAATGATTCGAGTCGGCGTTATCGGCTACGGCTATTGGGGTCCTGGCATCGTCAGGAATTTTCACGGCGTTGAAGGGTGCGAGGTCGCGATGGTCTGCGACAAAAGCACATCGGCGCTCAAGCGCGCTAAACAGGCCTACCCAAGCTTGGCGGTTACTAGCGACCCTTGCGATGTTCTCACGGCCACCGACATTGATGCGGTCGCAGTCATCACGCCGGTCTGGACGCATTTCGAGCTGGCAAAGGCGGCTCTTGAACACGGCAAGCATGTGTTCGTTGAAAAACCGTTTACTTCGAGCGCGGAGCAAGGAGAGCAACTGATCGACCTAGCCCTCAGTAAGAACCTGCAGATCATGGTGGATCACACCTTCCTGTTCACTGGCGCGGTGAAGAAGATCCGGCAGCTTATCAACGACGGTTCGCTGGGCAACCTCTACTACTACGATTCGACCCGCGTGAACCTTGGCTTGTTCCAACATGACTGCAACGTCATTTGGGATTTGGCCCCACACGACATGTCGATTGTGGACGACCTGATCAAGGACAAACCAAACTACGTGATCGCGAGCGGCCAGCGCCACTTGAACGGCCACGAGGATCTGGCATATATCACGATTCACTACGGCGACAAGACGATCGCGCACATGAATGTGAATTGGCTCTCGCCGGTGAAGGTGCGAACCACGCTTATCGGCGGCGAGAAGAAGATGCTGGTGTGGAACGATCTGGACGCGGATGAAAAGATCAAGGTCTACGACAAAGGCGTTGAGATCCAGAACGGCCAGGGCGTACGGGACTTGCTGGTCAGCTATCGTTCCGGCGACATGTGGTCACCCAAGGTGGAACAGACCGAGGCTTTGAAGGCCGAGGCGACGTACTTCGTCGATTGCATCTCAAAAAATGAAACGCCGTTCAATGACGGGGCCGCGGGGCTGCGGGTGGTCAAAATGCTCGAAGCTGCAGACAAATCGCTGAAAGATCAAGGAAGGCCTGTTCAACTGTGAACGAGTTCGTCTGCATCGCTCCTGACGTCAAGTTAGGCAAGGGTGTAAAGCTATCGAAGTTCATCAACCTCTATGGCTGCGAGGTTGGTGACGACAGCAAAATCGGTGCATTCGTGGAGATACAGAAGAACGCGAAGGTCGGCAAGAACTGCAAAATATCGAGCCACAGTTTTGTGTGCGAAGGCGTCGTGATTGAGGACAACGTCTTCATCGGGCACGGCGTGACTTTCATCAACGATCCTTACCCTCGCGCGACCACCGACGACGGAACCCTGCAGACCGACGCGGACTGGAAAGTTGAGACCACGGTAATCAAGAAGGGAGCCTCGATTGGATCAGGCGCGACCATTCTTTGCAACGTCACCATCGGCGAGCACGCCATCGTGGGCGCGGGCAGCGTGGTCACCAAGGATGTTCCGGCCCACGCCATCGTGGCCGGGAATCCGGCGCGAATGCTGAGACAACTCGCATCGGCGGCAGCCGGCGGCGCCAGAAAATAGTTATGAACAATAGCATTCCATTCTTAGATCTAATCACTCCACATTTGGAGCTCAAAGACGAACTGACGGAAGTCTTCACCAAGGCCCTCAGCACCGCGGGCTTTATTGGCGGTCCGATGGTAGAGAACTTTGAGCGAGATTTCGCGGCGTTCTGCGATGCCAAGCATTGCGTTGGCGTATCCAATGGGACGGACGCTCTTCGATTTGCCTTTATCGCCGCCGGAATCAAGCCCGGTGACACGGTGATCACGGTCCCCAATACGTTTATTGCGACCACCGAGGCGATCTCGCAGGCGGGCGCTCGTCCCGATTTCGTGGACATCGACGAACGCACCTACAACATGGACCCGGAGAAGCTGCGCGAGTATCTCGAGGTGCAGTGCTACTTCGATGAAGGCCGGCTCAAGAACCGCAAGACCGGGCTGCCAGTGACGGCGGTGGTGCCGGTTCACCTCTACGGCCAGATGGCGGACATGGATCCGATCATGGAACTGGCCGAGCGCTACAACTTAATCGTGATCGAAGACGCCTGCCAGGCGCACGGAGCGGAGTATTTTTCGAAGAAGGACAATCGCTGGAAAAAAGCCGGCTCGATGGGCCTGGCCGCGGCATTTAGCTTTTATCCCGGGAAGAATCTCGGCGCATGCGGTGAGGCTGGCGCCGTCACAACCAATGATGCCGAGATGGCCCAGAAGATGCGCGTGTTACGCGATCATGGGCAGAGCAAGAAATATTATCACGACGTGGAAGGTTATAACGGACGATTGGACGCGATGCAGGCCGGTTTCTTGAGCGTGAAGCTGAAGCACCTGCCGGCGTGGACGGAATCGCGCAGGGACGCTGCGTCCCGCTACCGTAAGCTGTTCCGCCCCACCAATAGCGACGTTGTGCTGCCCTTTGAGTCCGCGCACGCTCTCGCCGTTTATCATCTCTTCGTGGTCAGAGTCCAAAATCGTGAGAACCTGATGAAGCATCTCGCTTCCGCTGGCATCGGTACCGCGATTCATTATCCGATTCCTTTGCATCTGCAGAACGCTTACCAGCATCTCGGCCTGGGGACAGGAGCTTATCCGGTGACTGAGAAAGTGGCGCCGGAAATTTTGTCTCTACCCATGTTCCCAGGGCTGACGTCCGAGCAGCAAAATAGAGTCGTCGATGAAATACTGAGTTTTGCGACAACCGGAACACAAGCTTTCGCCGCGGCAGGCGACTAGCCGTTATTGGCGAGTGGGATCGAATGCTACGCGGCGACGCTCTAGCAACTCTGTACTTCTTCCATCCGCTCCAAAAGCTCGCGCCATCGAGTAAGGTACGGATTCCCATTTTGATGTATCACAGCATCTCGGATTCCGACGAGAGCAACATTCATCCCTACTACCGGACGTCGACCCGCCCGGCCGTCTTCGCCCAGCACATGAAGTTTCTGCACGACAACAAGTACCTGGTAGTCGGGCCGAGTGACGCCGTAGCGCTGCTGGGAGCATCTGATTTGGGCGGGCCGCAACCGGTGGTGATCACTTTTGACGACGGGTTTGAGAACTTCTACACGCAAGCTTTTCCGATCCTCAATCAATACGGATTTAACGCCACGATGTACCTTCCAACGGCACATATCGGCCAAGCGCAGCAGAAATTCAACGGCACGCGATGCCTGAGCTGGGGCCAAGTGCGCGAACTGCGGGCCGCCGGAATCGAGTTTGGCTCCCATACCGTAACTCATCCCCAGCTCAAATTCCTGGATGATGCCGCCGTTGAATACGAGGTGCGAACCTCGAAAGAAGTGATTCAACAGAAATTAGGTTGCGCGGTGACGTCTTTCGCGTATCCCTACGCCTTTCCCGAAACCGACCGGGCGTTCACGCATCGGCTGGCCTCGACCCTGGAAGGGGCCGGATACGAAAACGGCGTCTCGACGATCATCGGTACTGCGGATCGAAAAGGCGATCGGTATTTCATGAAGCGGTTACCGGTGAACTCTTGCGACGATATTCCTCTTTTCAGAGCGAAGCTGGAGGGTGGGTATGCGTGGGTGCATACCGCGCAATACGCTTCCAAGTTGATGAAACGCTAGCACTAACGGTTTCTAAGGCCTGACGGCATCCGCCGGACGCGAGGCATGAGTCAGGTTAATTCCGCAGGCTACCTAGGGTTTCCGCGTTATGGTAAGAACATGCCGATGGTACTAGTGTTATGTTGTGGGAATGAGAAAATCGCTACTCCAACCGGACCTCTTTCATATCTTGTCCAGCTTGCGAAGACGGGGCAATCGTGTATCAGGCGCGAAAGCAATCAGACTTGGGGCCAAGTCAACGCTTTCGCCCCTGTTGATGGCGGTCATAGGCTTGACCGCTAGTTGTGGATTCGTGAGAGCAAATGACATCTACATTGCACAAGCGGCGGCGGGAGCGAATAATGGCCAGAATTGTTCTGGCGCCTACGCCTCCACATTTTTCAATTCTGCGAGCAATTGGGGCAGCGGCGCTGCGAAGATTGGCCCGGGCACTACGGTGCATGTCTGCGGGTCGTGGTCAGGAACAGCCGGCGTAACCTACTTGACTTTTCATGGGAGCGGAATAGCAGGCAATCCAATTACTCTTCTCTTTGAGACGGGCGCCAACATGCGCCAGCCATACTGCGGAAGTTCGGGGGGCGGATGTATCAACGTCAACAATCAGGGCTACATCACGATAGACGGCGGCCTCAACACTCCATGCGGGGCTTCAAATGGAGGTGGCGCTGCGGCTAATACCTGCAATGGCTACATTCAGAACACGCTCAATGGAACCTCTGGTGGAGTTTGCCCTGGGGGAACGTGCCAGTACCAGGCCTCCAGCTACTACATCTATGGGCCAAGCTCCACCGATCTCGAAGTCCGCAATCTTGGCTTTTATGATATTTACGATCGTACTTCAGTTTCAGACCCAGACCCGACCGGGCAGTCCGACCTGGTTGCGATCTACATCGGCAGCGCGACATCGCCATACATTCATGACAATTACATGCATGACGGCGGCTGGTTTATTCCGGGCTGGAGTCAGGGCTTGACTGTGATTAACAACCACTTCGAGAGATTCGACCATGCCCTGGCGTTTGGCATCGCAAACACCAATGTCACAACACCTGTTGTGATTCATGACAACCACTTCGGATCGATGAACAATTGGGACGGCCCAGGATGTCCCGGCCACCACGACGGCGTTCATTTATGGGCACAGCAAGATGGGAGCACTGGCGCAGGAACGGGCGGCACATACTTTTACAACAATTACTCCGACGGCGATCAGGGCGACTCGACCTACGGTTGCTTTAACGCGATCGTCTATGACGAACAGGGCATCAGCAATGTCGTGGCCTACAACAATGTCGTAGTCCTTGGAAGCAACGTATCGTCGGCCGGAGTACTTACGCTTGCTAATAAAACTCCGTCTGTGGTCAGTGGTAAGTTCGCATACAACAACACTATCATCGTATCTGGAACTGTAGGCCGAAACGGCGGTAGCGGAGCCCTCCTCTTTACGAACGTCACCTCAGGGACCGTGGCCTCAATAAACAACGTCTTGCAAGGTGGCACCAACACTATTACGATTGGTCAGGGCGGGGCTACGGCAACTCCCTGCGCGAGTCGACCGCAGGGCTCTACTGTGCCCGGCTGTGTGCTAACGAACGCTTACGAAAACCTCTATGCCGATGGGGCAGGGGGTAACGAATTCGGGTTCGCGGGCACCAACACCGGCAGCCTGTCAACGTGGCAGGCTGGAGCGAGCTATCTGGCGGGCAACTTCGGAGCGGACGCGAACGCGCAAATGCTAACGCTTGCAAGCTTCGGGCTCAGCTCGATCGGCGTTCCGCAGTCAGGCTCTCCGATGCTGCAAGCAGGCACGAATCTAACGTCCCTCTGCTCTATTAATCAGTATATGGTTGCTTTGTGCAGCGATATTAACGGGAAGGCAAGGCCCGCGACCGGAGCCTGGGATCTTGGCGCCTATTACGCAAGTGGCACGTCACAGACCGGGCTGCCGGCGGCTCCGACCAAACTAACCGCGCTGGTGAACTGAGCACGTTGCTAGATTTGAACACTCGGGCCCGGCGCGGGTAGACCGAGCCTGCCAGGTAGTTCCGCTAGCTGCTCGTGGCGCGAAGACTTCGGATAGGTAACTACCTAGGGCAACTACCGACCCGACGAGCGCGTACACGTCTGGGGTTGTGAGCTCTGAGCTCGCGAATTCAAATCAGATAATCACGCAAGGCTCCGCTACTCAAAGTGACATTTCATGGACGTGAAGGCAGGGGCCTTCTCGCAAAAAACAGCATCTTCAATTTGCTCGGGCAAGCTTTGCCAATGCTTGTCGGTGTTTTGACCGTGCCTACTATTGTGAAGGGCCTCGGCACAAGCGGTTATGGAATTCTCTCTATCGCCTTCATGGTACTTGGTTACTTCACTATCTTTGACCTGGGCCTCAGCCGAGCGACTGTGAAGTTTGTAGCGGAGCACCTTAGCTCCGATAAGCTCCACAAGATTCCCGAGCTAGTGTGGACTTCGCTGTTGCTCCTCGTTGCGCTCGGCTGCGCGGGCGGCGCGCTTGCGGCCGCGTTCGTACCGCTTGGCGTTGCTCACTTGTTGAAGGTCCCGCCCTCGTTACTGGGACAAGCCAGAGCCTCATTGTTCATTCTTTGCGCTTCTATGCCGGTGATGTTAGCAACTGACGCCCTGCGAGGCGTGCTAGAGGCAACACAGCGCTTTGATCTAATAAACTATGTCAAGGTCCCTGCGAGCGTTTGTTTTTATCTAGCCGCGGCGGTGGCGATTCCATTTCATGTGACAGTTCCTACCATAGTGCTGGTCTTGGTGCTGATACGGATGGCGAGCGCGTGCGCATATCTACAGTTGTGTCTCCACGTGATTCCCAGTTTGCGCTGCCGGCCAAAGTTTTCACGTAGCGCCGTCCGGCCGCTCACCTGCTTTGGCGGCTGGATCATGGTTTCAAACATCACGGGACCCATCGGGGGGAACATGGAGCGTTTTCTGGTCGCCTCTATGCTGTCAGTGGGAATGCTCACTTATTACTCAGTTCCTTTTGATCTTGTCGGTAAGATCGCAATCTTTCCCGCCAGTATTGCGCCCGCTCTTTTTCCATATTTTAGCTATCACGGCGGCGGAGAAGGACAGGAGGTCCGCGACGTGACCAGCCGCGCGATCAAGTATCTGCTCCTCCTGATGACGCCGCTTACGGCAGTGTTTATCTTCGGCGCCAAGGACATCCTCCGTCTTTGGCTTGGGCCCCAGTTCGCCACGAACAGTACTATCGTGATGCAGCTTGTGGCCATGCTGTTCTTTGTAAATGCTTTCGCATATATTCCGTACTCGTCCGTGCAAGCGCTCGGCCGGCCAGACCTCAAGGCGTTGCTAGACCTGATAGCGATTCCCCTTTATTTAGTCTGCTGTTGGTGGCTAATGCACCGTATGGGAATTAATGGAGCTGCCTTGGCAAAACTCATTGTCACGATTGTGGACTGCGTCGCGCTGTACCTGTTTGCGTTCAGACTTAGGGCCCTCCGCCTTCGCGACTTTGCATCAGGGCCGCTGTTTCGGGCGCTCGTGGCGAGCGCTGGCTTCTTCTTGGCGGTGTTCTATCTCAGTTCTCTTCACGCACCTCTGCGCGTTTCGATTGCGCTGTTGGCAGTGGCGCTTGCGGCCTATCTGACAGCCTTTTGGCTGAGTGCAGTCGACGACGATGATCGAAGCACGATTCAGGACCTAGTCCGCCAAGCCGCCGCCTTTCTAGGCGTGCGGGGGCCTAGTCGCGTCGTGGTTTTGGAACTTGACGACTAATAATACTCACTTGAGATGAGGATCACTTTCCTAATGCCTGGTTACAACCCGGTGCCCTCTGGAGGGTTCCGTGTTGTGTACGAGTATGCAAACCATCTGGTCGCGCGGGGCCATCGGGTTGCCGTCATCCAGCCCAGGAGGCTCAAATACCCCCCTCCGGAGCGGTGGAGTCCCTATCGATGGGCTCGGAGACAAGCCGCTGGATACAGGACTCGCTTTTCGAGGCTGACCGCCCCAGATTGGCAGGGGATCGACGACAGGGTCGAGCAGCTTCTGACACGGGATTCAGGTTGGCGGTACCTGCCCGACGCGGATGCTCTATTCGCCACCAGCTGGCACACAGTGAGATCGGTTCTGGAGTGCCCGCCAGAAAAAGGCGCGAAATGCTATTTCATCCAAGGCTACGAATCGTATCATGCCCGCAAGGACCTGGTCGACGCCACTTGGCGGGCTCCGCTTCACAAGGTCGTCATCGCAGAATGGTTGGTTCGGTTGGGTGAGGAACTTGGATGCCGGGATCTCACTTACATACCGAACGCTATCGACCACACACGGTATCAGCTCGTACAAAGAATCACCGGCCGGCGACGCCAGGTTGCCATGGTGTTCTCAACAGCCCCAGTAAAAGGATCCGTCGACGGAATTGAAGCACTGCGGGTCGTAAAAGAAAGGTTTCCGGACGTACGGGTCGTCTTATTTGGCGTCTCGTCTCCGCAGCCATGGATTCCCGCGTGGGCTAAATACTATCGCAACCCTCCGCAAGATTTCATCGTAAACGAGATTTACAACCAATCCTCGATATTTCTGGCTCCAAGTTTGAGTGAGGGGCTCGGCCTGCCGCCCTTGGAGGCGGCCGCATGCGGGTGTGCCGTCGTGGCGACGGACATCGGTGGGTTCCGGGAACGCTTTACGGACCAGGTGACCGCGTTACTGTCCCCTCCGGGGAATCCGGAGGCACTTGCCAGGAACGTCCTCCGACTGCTGGAGGACGACGACCGACGCGTCCGCTTAGCTGCTGCGGCGAAACAGGTAGTATCCCAGCTCAGGTGGCAACGAAGCGCGGACCTGTTCGAGCAATTCCTTGCATGCGTGGTTGACAACGAAAGCGAGTCACCAAGGACCATATGCAGCTAACTGGGATTGTTGGCTCATCGGGACAAAGCGTATCGGAAGCCAGCCACGTGCAGAGGTGTCCTGCGTGCGCTTTTTGCGGGCCGGAGCCCTTCTTGCAGGCTCCGGATCGATTTCACGGAAGGTCTCGGCTCTATAAGTTAATGCGCTGCCGGTCCTGTTCCATGATCTGGCTGGAGAATCCTCCACCCCCGAGCCAGATGGGCGAACACTATGGCCGTGATTATGACGGGTGGATCTCTGGCGGAGGTGAAGATCCGGAGCATTGGAGTGGCCGGCGCGACACCTTGCTGCTTCACAAGTCCGGTGGGGCAATCCTCGACCTGGGATGCAGTTCCGGAGGCTTTTTATCCTCGCTAAAGGGTCCGGGGTGGGAGCGCTTCGGGATTGAAATGTCCCGAAGCGTCGCAGACAGAGCCGAGCAGAGTTGTGGTGCGCGAGTTTTTGTTGGCGATATCCTGGATGCTCCGTTTCCCCCGAGTAGTTTTGACGCCATCACGTGTTTCCATGTGTTTGAACATCTTTACCAACCGCGAGAAGTGTTGAACAGGGTCTCGGAATGGCTGAAGCCGGGCGGTATCTTTTATACAATGATGCCCAATATTGATTCAGCGGGAGGGCGGATATTTCGGTCTTATTGGTATGCCTTGGAGTTACCGCGGCATCTCTCTCATTTCTCTCCAGCTTCTCTGAAGTATCTGGCAGGTTCTGTTGGTCTGGAGGCGGTGTCTGTGACGAGCCATCGTGAGGTCTTCATCGAGTCAAGCGTTCGCTACCTCTTCGACGAAGGCCTGCGCCGATTCGGCATTTCGCGCCGGCCGCTCGCTCAAAGCCGGATCCCAAGCATTCCATGGAGGATCGTCCGCAAGATGTTTCGCCTGACGATCTTGCCAGTCCTCAACGGACTGGCGTCGTTCGTTGGAGACGGTGAAAGCATCCATGCGGTGTTCAGGAAGCCCGCACTCCCGTCGGATTAAACTTTGCGGCTTTAGTAATGCAGGCGGATAATCCATACGGTGGCAGCAGCCTCCCGTCGTTCGGCGGCGGTGGGACCGAAACCACAATGAACCCGATCGTCCTGGTCGCGTTGATTGTCCTGATCGTGGTGATTTTCACCTTGCCCAGAAAAGCTGTGATCGGGCCCCTGCTCCTGGCCGTCATTCTCATCCCATTAGGCCAGCAAATGTACATCGCCGGGGTACATTGGCTAGCGCTCCGCATCATCATCCTGTGTGCTCTGGCACGCGTGATGGTCACTAAGAGCGAGTCCCGGGCGGGCAAACTGGCGGGTGGGTTTAACAACGTTGACTGGGCTTTCTTTGGGTGCGTCGTCTGCATGATGGTGGGTTTCGTGCTCCAGTACATGGATGAGGGGGCGCTCGTTAATCAATTCGGGGTTTGCATCGACTTCGCGGGAGTATATTTTGTTCTGCGCGCCCTCATTCAGGAAGAAAAAGACGTCTATCGGGCATTGCAGTTCTTGGCCTTCGCCACCCTGATCTTAGCCATCGGTATGCTGTGGGAACAACTAGCCCTTCAGAATGCCTTTGGATTACTCGGAGGGACCCGATCGTTTCCTGAGATACGTGAGGGCAAGATTCGTTCTCAGGGTTCGTTTCAACATTCCTTAACGGCGGGCGTTTTTGCAGCCACGCTGCTTCCTTTATTTGTTCTTTTGTGGAAAAACGGAAAGGCCAAAGTGGCGGGAGCGATCGGGCTTGTTGGATGCACTGTCATGACTCTTTGCTCCAATTGCAGTTCGCCGCTGCTGGCATATGTAGCCGGACTTTTCGCAATCTGTCTCTGGCCAATCCGCAAGAACATGCAGGCCGTGCGCCGGGGAATGGTGGTTGTTCTGGTTGCGCTGCACCTTACTATGAGCGCTCCCGTGTGGTTTCTGATTGCCCGAATCGATTTAACAGGTAGCTCTTCCGGCTATCATCGAGCCGAGCTTGTAGATCAGTTGATCCAGCATTTCAGTGATTGGTGGCTGATCGGAACAAAGGATTCTGCCACCTGGGGCTACGATATGTGGGATCAGCAAAACCAATACGTCAACATAGCGGAGACTGGGGGATTGGGAGCGCTGGTGTTATTCATTGCCATGATTTCTCGGGCCTTCGCGAGACTTGGGAACGCGCGAAAACTCGCCAACAGCAAGGAAGAGGAGTGGTTGCTGTGGTACCTGGGCGCGGCTCTCTTTGCAATCGTCGTAGGATTCTTTGGCGTGAACGAGTTCGACCAGGCAAAAGTCAGTTGGATGATGTTGATCGCGATGATCATAGCCATAACGACGCCGATATTGCAGAAAGAAACCGCAAAGCAGCTTAGGCCCACGACAGAGCTGCCCGAACGTGATGAGGTTGCCGTCGCAGGAACCGGTAACGGTGGATGGTGGGGAAGTGAACTCTAAGGAAACAAAATACGTCCTGATCACTCCGGTCCGAGACGAAGAGCAGTATTTGCCTCTGACGATCAGGAGTGTGATCCGCCAGACCGTTCGCCCGCAAGAATGGGCGATCGTGAATGACGGGTCGAAGGACAATACGGGGAAGATCATCGATGAGTACGCCGCCAAACATTCCTGGATCCGAGCCGTGCACCGCCAAGATCGCGGCTACCGGAAGTGGGGTGCCGGTATCATCGAGGCATTCTACGACGGTTTCAACGCTCTGACGCGCCATGACTGGGAATTCATGTCCAAGATGGACGGTGATCTTTCCTTCGGGCCGGAATACTTTGAACGGGCGTTGGAGAAATTCGCGACAAACCCGAAGTTGGGAGTTGGTGGCGGGTTCCTTTACCATGTCGATCAGGGCGAACACATACTGGAGCAACATCCTGCGTTTCATGTGCGCGGGGGAGCTAAGATATATCGCCGCGCATGTTGGGATGCAATTGACGGATTGTGGGTGGGCCCCGGCTCCGACACCGTAGATGAAGTGAAGGCCAACATGCTTGGTTGGACCAGCATGAGCTTTATGGATCTTCAGATTCAGCATCACCGATGGACGGGAGCTGCTTACGGCCGCTGGGGAGGCATTGTCAAGAACGGCAAAACAGATTATGTCTCGGGTTACCATCCATTATTCGTGTTGGCGAAAGCGGGCGTTCGGGCCTTTCAGAAACCATTTGTTCTCGGTTCGTTAGCGCTAGTGTATGGATACCTGACAGCGTACCTGGGCAAGATACCTAGAGTAGATGACGATTCCTTGATCCGATACCTTCGCCGCCAACAACTCGCCAAGTTGGCCGGCAGGGAAACCATTTGGAAGTAGTTGTCCCTGGACTGGCAAGCCAAGAAATGATGAGACCCATCAATGCTGAAACGACTCTTTAATCTCACGATCAGTATGGCCGTTGGAGCCGGAGATTGGTTGCTCGATAGTGTGCGGCGACGGTCTGGAAGCGAGCACTCCAAATGTATGGTGCTGGCCTATCATGCAGTCAGTCCGGCCGAGCGCTGGCGCTTCGCCAGGCAAATGGATGTGTTGCTCCGCATGGCGAAACCGATTTCCGCGGATGCGCGGAGCCTGCCGGCTGGCGGCGGACGATTCGCGGCGATCACATTTGATGATGGTCTTGAGAACATCATCGGAAACGCCCTGCCGGAACTCGAGAAGCGGAGCATCCCCTCTGTATTGTTTATCGTCACCGACGCGCTTGGCCGAGAGCGGACTTGGGAGCATCTCGGCGGCGACGATACGAGGAATGAAATGATCATGTCGGAAGAACAGTTACGCGGGCTTCCGTCTGAACTCGTGACTATCGGCTCGCATACCTCGACGCATGCCTTGTTGCCCAAGATCGACGACACACAGCTGAGTCGGGAGCTTCTCAATTCGAGGTTGAAGCTAGAGACAATGCTGAACCGGGAAATAAAGCTCTTTAGTTTCCCCTACGGAGCTTTCAGTGATAGTGTGATTGAGGCCTGCCGCGATTCAGGCTACGGACGCGTCTTCACGGCGCTACCGGTCTTCGCTTTTGGTGAGCCGGGCGAGTTTGTGACCGGACGAGTAGGAGCCAGCCCCTTAGATTGGCCGATCGAGTTTCGGCTAAAAGTCGCCGGGGCATACCGATGGTTGCCTTTCGCCTATTCCTTGAAACGCACGATCCGTTCGATTGGCCGGCAGAAAGCTCAGAAACCACTGCCTTTCAAGGAAAACAAAGAGGTTGCATGACTACCACCGAAAATCAGACGCGCATCATTGAAGTGCTTATGGAGATCCTCGCAGCTAAGGGAATGCAGGTGCCCCAGCTTGAGGGGGAAACTGTTCTGGAACAGTTAGGTCTTGAATCGCTGGATTTTGCTCAGGCCGTCATTCGCATGGAAGAGATCACGGGCAAAGATCCGTTCGCTTCAGGCTCGGACTTCCAGATCCGGACGTTGTCCGATCTGAGTGCAATGTACGACTAGAGACCTGCGCTACGTCAATGCTGAGCCGGTTGATTTTCGATGAGCCAGTGCCTTCTGGGCGGTTAGCGATCATTGCGCATGGCCGATCTATTACATGGGAGGGGTTGCGCCAGGAAGCCAACAATGTTCTGAATGCGCACTCCGCACTCACAAAACGTCGGGTAGGGTTGTTGTTCGGTTCCGACGAGCTCAGCTATGCGGCCCTCGCGGCCTTCGAAAGACTGCAGTGCGACGTATTTCTATTAGACGCCCATCTTCCCCTCCCTGAGGCGTTGAACCTTGCCGAAAAGTTCAAGCTGGGAGCGTTGCTAATCAAGGGAGCTGGCCATACAGAGATGGTTGCTCACGAACTCTCCTGCGAAGAGCGGTGGAGCGGAAACAGCACGGTAACGATTCTGACCTCAGGCAGCACGGGCGAGCCGAAGGCCGTGAGACACTCCTGGAACAGAATCTCTCATCCGGTTCGGAAAACAGTGGGTGCGCTTCGCCCACCGACCTGGCTCCTGACATACCGGCCGCACTTATATGCCGGTTTGCAAGTGATACTTCAGTGTTTCGCAGACCTGGGCACTCTGGTCCTGCCGGATCCCGAAACGGATCCCCAAGCTGTCGCAGAACTGATGTTAAAAGCAAGTGTGCAATTCGTATCGGCAACTCCATCCTACTGGAGGCGTCTGCTGCTCTTCGCGGAGCGCGACCTTCTCAGCAAGATTCCGATAACGCAGATCACGCTTGGTGGTGAGGTTGTTGATCAGCCTATCTTGGACCGACTCCGCAGTCTCTATCCAAGTGCGCGTCTCGTCCATATTTATGCGACCACCGAAATGGGACGATGCTTTTCAGTTGCCGACGGCTTGGCTGGACTCCCTAGTAACTATCTGAACTCGGCCCTTGCTGACGGAACCGAAATGAGAGTGGTGGAAGGTGAACTAGTCGTTCGAACCCCGAATTCAATGTATGGGTACGACCCACTGTCGAAGCAACTCGGATCAACCTCGGATTGGTTTGGCACGGATTGGTTTGGCACTGGTGATCTCATCGAGCTCCGTGAGGGCCGCGCCTACTTCGTGGGCCGCAAGTCAGAAATGATCAATGTAGCTGGCAACAAGGTTTACCCTGTCGAAATCGAGCGGACAATCCGGGATATTCCGGGAGTAATTGACGTGCGAGTCTTCGGTAAGGCGTCGTCGATAGCCGGAGAGTTAGTGGCCTGCGAGATCGTGCCGCATGAAGGTCAGGACCACAGTACACTAAAGGACTTAATCGCCCGCACTTGTAGAAACACACTGACCGGGCCTCAACAGCCTCGATCGATTAGATTTGTGAAACAGATTGACCTTTCCGCCGCGGGCAAAATGACCCGCACAAAGGTCTCGTGAGCAGAGAAGCCACAGCGCCCGGCAGGCACATCGTCATCAGTGGCGGAAGCAAGGGGTTGGGACGGGCGATCGTAACGGCCTTGTTGGGCGCTGGTTACAGGGTCAGCACATTCAGCCGGACATCGACGCAATTTATTGAGCAAGCTACCCAGAACAGTGGACTCTTCTTTGCCCCGGCTGACCTCGCCAATGCCGCATCCGTATCGAGCTTCCTGAAGTTCGCAGAGTCCGCTTATGGTCCACCATATGGCCTGATCAATTGTGCGGCGGTTGCAGCTGATGGACTTCTGGCGACGACCTCACACGAAAACATTAAGAGTGTGATTTCGGTAAACGTAGAGGGCACGATCAGCTTTACCAGGTTAGTCGTAAGAAGAATGTTGAGTACCCGCCAAGGCGGAGCGATAGTTAATATCTCATCGATCAGTTCTTTGCGAGGGTTCAAGGGCTTAGCGACTTACGCTTTCACTAAGGGTGGCTTGGACGCGTTCACACGCGCGCTAGCCAGGGAGTTGGGAGAGCAGAAAATTCGCGTCAACTCAATCGCACCTGGATACTATCACACCGAAATGAGTCATAAGCTGGGTGACAAACAAAAAGAGCAAATCCTGCGGCGCACGCCGCTCGGGAGGTTAGGCGAAGTTGAAGATGTAGTGGGCGCCGTCTTGTTCTTCTTGTCCGATCAGGCTAGCTTCATCACGGGACAGGTGTTGGCTATTGACGGAGGAAGTACGGTTTAGTCTGCGGACTAACCCCTGGGCCAAAAGATGCAAGTTGACATTGAATCAAAAAGTAACGTAGTGCGGTCGGGTGGCTTAAGGCCCTTCGTCTTGACGGATATTGGGCCGGTCGCGAATTTGATTTGGAGGGTTCTGCATGGCCACCAGGAACCGGCGCCTCCCAGCCTATGTACTCATTTGCATGATCTGTTCTTCAACAATCCGTGGCTCGACGACGGGATCGTTTCGCGTGTGTTCGAGAACAGTGACGGAAAGATAATTGGTTTCTTTGGCGCCCTTCCCCGGATAATGTCGCTTCAAGGCAGACAGATTCGTTTGGCGTTCGGCAGCAATTTCGTAGTGGACCCGGGCAGCCGAGCCTCCATGACCGCAATTCAATTAGTCAGATCCTTCATGAAAGGCACCCAAGATATCTCCATATCTGACTCCGTAAACGAGATGAGCCGCCCTCTCCTGCGCAGTCTTGGCTTCACGGTTGTACCCATCTACAGCCTCCAGTGGGCGCGCCCTCTCCGTCCCACTCAGTATGCAAGTCAAATGCTGACGCGGATGAAGCGAAGCCTCAAACCGTTTGGATCGGTCATGGGCCTAACCTGCCGCATCATTGATGCCCTGGCGGAAACAGCGCATCTGAGTCCTTACCGCCCGAATGTGCCGGCCACGGACGATGAAGAACTAGACACGGCCACGCTTCTACATTGCGTTTCGACCATACCCGGCAAACACGGCCTGGTTCCCCAATACGATCAATCGTCAATCGACTGGATCTTCAATTTCATCAGTAGTCGCAATGCATTAGGTGTGATCCGCAAAAGACTGGTGAGAAACGCGGACGGGAAAATCGCTGGCTGGTATGTGTATGCGGTTCCGGGCAAGACCGGAATCGGAGAGGTCTTGCAAATCGGATCGCAGACCGCATCGGCTGGCGAGGTTTTAGATCACCTTTTCTACGACGCCTGGAAAATGGGGCTGCTAGCTCTTCATGGCCGCATGGAGCCTAACTTCATGCAGGAGTTAACAAACAGATCATGCTTCAGCTTTCGTCACGGCAGCTGGACATTGGTGCATTCCAGTCAGCCTGAACTGACATCGCTGATTCAAAGTGGCACCGCATTCTTCTCGCGCCTCGATGGCGAAGGATGTTTCCGCCACGGTGGGAACGTGATTCGATAGATCGCGAGAGCCTATGGACCTCTCCGTCATCTACGTGAACTGGAATTCCGTCAACTACCTATGTAACTCGATTAACAGTGTCTACACTTACACGCAGGGCCTTTCCTTTGAGATTATTGTGATCGACAATGCATCACCCGAGGGAGGTACGGACGTTCTGAAACAGCATTTCCCGGATATTCTGCTGGTCAAGAGCTCTGATAACCTCGGTTTTGCGGGTGCCAATAATCTTGGCTTTAAACTCTCGTCCGGTAAACTCGTCTTATTTCTCAATCCTGACACCGTACTCCTGGACCCGGCGATCAACGTAATGATAGACCGCACCACCAACCTGGCCAAGGTTGGGATCATAGGGTGCAAGCTTCTGAACACCGATCTTTCCGTCCAACTCACGGCAATCCAGAAGTTCCCAACCATTCTCAATCAGCTTCTGGACGCTGAGTATTTGCAGCTTCGGTGGCCGGGTTGTCCATTATGGAAAATCGCACCGCTTTTTGCCAGTGACGTCAAGCTAACGGAGGTCGAGGTCATCTCGGGAGCATGCATGCTCCTACGACGAGAAGTATTCAATCAGGTTGAAATGTTCAGTGAGGAGTACTTCATGTACGCCGAAGACATCGACCTCAATTACAAAGTTACTAAAGCCGGATACAAGAACTACTATATTGGCGACGCGGCCATCATCCATCATGGCGGCAAGAGCAGTTCCCGGCAGACCGGGACTTATTGGTCAACTGTGATGAAATACCGAGCAATGAGGACCTTATTTCAAAAGACGCATGGCCGCCCGTACGGAGCTCTATACCGGGCCAGTGTTGGTTGCGCTGCAGCCGTGCGCTTACTCCTATTGCTTTTGGCTTATCCGGTTGGAAACCTACTTTGGGAACGACAACGCATAACATCTGCATCGCGGAAGTGGCAGGTCATTCTCAAGTGGGCCGTAGGATGGCCGGGATTAGCGGCAGAAAACAGACAGAAGGCATTGGGCTAGGCGAGGACAACGTGTGCGGCATTTGCGGTAAACTCATTTTCGATCGTGGAGCGGATGTTTCTCCCGCGCTATTGAAGACCATGGCCGACACGATCGAACATCGTGGCCCCGACGATGAGGGCTACTATGTGTCGGGGCCCGTCGGCCTAGGATTTCGTCGTTTGTCTATCATCGACCTCAACACGGGTCATCAACCCTTGTCCAACGAAGACGGAACCGTATGGATCGTCTTCAACGGCGAGATCTATAACTACCGCGAACTTCGGCAGCTCCTGCGGGCTAAAGGTCATCTCTTTAAGACGCAGACCGATACCGAGGTGATAGTCCACCTCTATGAGGAATTCGGTGAGGAGTGCGTGAGTCGCCTTCGCGGCATGTTCGCATTCGCGATCTGGGACGACGCCAGGAAAACGTTATTTATAGCCAGGGACCGCCTTGGCATCAAGCCCTTATACTACAGGCTGACAAAAGAGTGTTTTCTTTTCGGATCGGAAATAAAAGCTATTCTTTCCGACCCAAGCGTGACTCCAGACGTGTTACCGGAAATGGTTGACCGGTTTCTCAGTTGTTATTATGTGCCGGGAGAAGAAACTCTATTTCGAGACATTCTTAAGCTAGCCCCTGGTTGTAGCATGTTAGTGAAAGACGGCAAAGCGAAAGTCAGACAGTATTGGGACATTGAGTTCGCCCCCCGACGACAGAAGCTGGGAGATGCGGGGCAGGAACTCATCGCATTGCTCGAAGAGTCTGTGCGACTGCACATGATCAGCGACGTCCCGGTAGGATTTCTCTTGAGCGGGGGGGTCGATTCCACCGCCATGCTAGCCTTCGCTGTCGGGAAGGCTGACCGTCCCCTACATTCTTTTACACTAGGTTTCTCCGATCCTGGGGTGGTGGATGAAAGGCCGTATGCTCGCTTCGCGGCGCGGAAGTATGCAGCGCAGCACCATGAGATGACGATTAGCGCTCGAGAATTCGCTGACGTGCTGCCAACATACTCCTGGCACATGGAGGAGCCGGTATGTGAGCCAACGGCCATCGCGCTCTATTATGTATCTCGGCTCGCGAAGGACTTCGTCAAAGTCCTAATATCTGGAGAAGGAGGCGACGAAGCATTTGCCGGCTATCCAAATTATAGAAATCTGCTATGGATGGAGCGTCTGAAAAAGCTCAAGCCACTGAACGGTGCATTGGCATCAACGCTTTCGTTGCTGAATGGGATACTCCCGGGCAGGATTACCAGATATGCTCCTCTGATGAAAATCCCATTCGAACGCTATTACCATAGCAGAATCTCCAACCCTGGCACGTTTTTCAACAGGCACAAACGCGAGTTATATTCAAAGGACTTTGCGCCGTTGGTCTCAAATGTGCGCTCGCTGGAATCCGTGGTAATGCATGCAACAAAAAGCTCCGGTTACGGCATTGTTAATAGAATGTTGTATGTTGACACCAAAACTGCGTTGCCGGACGATTTGTTGCTAAAGGCCGACAAAATGACCATGGCTAATTCCATTGAGTTGCGGGTTCCACTTCTCGACCACAAGCTTCTTGAGTTTGCCGGGAGGTTGCCCGAAAATTTCAAGGTTCGGCGGTTCACGACGAAGTATATAGCGAAAGAGGCCCTACGGGGTAGAGTTCCAAAAGAGATTCTCGACAGAAAGAAAGTCGGATTCCCGGTACCCTATGCATCGTGGCTTAATTCGGAGCTCAAGGAGCTTGTGCACGACGTATTGCTCGACAGGACGACGCTGGCTCGTGGTTACTTTAACCGAAATTGCATCGAGACTTTAATCCGAAACCATGCTGCCTCGGCAGGCTTCGCCAAGGAGCTTCTCTCGCTAGTGTCACTAGAACTGTGGCATCGAGCCTTCGTCACCGATCGCGTTCGGCTCTCTGCGAGTTCTGAAACTGCCGTCTCGGCAACAAAGGTAGCGGTTCAATCGCATTGAAGAAACCGGTTCGGGTTCTCTATAGCTATCCCCTCAAACTTGGCGCCACAAGAATTTGTTTCACTGCGTGGCAGCAGGTTAACGGCGTGTCGGCCGCGGGGGCCGATGTTTTCGTCCATCCGGGAGTACTTCATCGCCCTGTGGCGGTTGGTGTGCGTGTTCGCCCAACACTCTCGCGTGGAAGAGCCCGCATACCTTACAAAGTCTTTGGAAAGCTCCGTGCGTTTGCCCTCCACGACTACATTGTTTCCAAAAGATTAGAGGCTCTGCGCGGGGAGATTGATATTGTCCACACTTGGCCCCTATCAGCGGCCCGCACCCTCAAGACTGCCGCGAAATTGGGAATCCCGACGGTCCTGGAGAGGCCCAATGCGCATACTCGGTTTGCATACGAGAGCGTTCGAGAGGAATGCAGGCGCATGGGAATCGTTCTCCCGCCTGGTCACGAGTACGAGTATAACGAGGAAATTCTTCGCAAGGAGGAGGAGGAATACCGGCTCGCGTACCGGTTGCTGTGCCCCTCCGACTTTGTCGTGAAGACCTTCATCGATAAGGGTGTGCCAATGGAGAAACTGGCGAGGCACCAGTACGGATTCGATGAGGGGATGTATCAACCGCCCCAAATACGACGAGACCCGAGTCGCGGGCTGACCATGTTATTCGCGGGTGTGTGCGCGGTTAGAAAAGGCCTACACTACGCCTTAGATGCTTGGCTACGTTCCTCCGCGCACTACTGCGGCACCTTTCTCATCGCTGGGGAGTTCTTGCCGGCTTATCAAGAGAAACTTTCTTCGATGCTGTCGCATCCGAGCGTAAAGGTTCTGGGTTTCAGGAACGATATTTCCGAACTTATGCAAAAGAGTGACGTCTTTATACTACCCAGCATTGAGGAGGGGAGCGCGCTTGTTGCCTCTGAAGCTCGCGGCAGCGGATGTGTCCTGCTGGTGTCAGAAGCTGCAGGCGCGATTTGCAAACACAATCAAGACGCACTTGTCCATTCTGTTGGAGACGTTGCAACACTTGCGGAGCACATCACATCATTGAATGACAACCGCGCTCTTTTAAATCGACTACGTACTTCTTCTCTTGCCACATTGCAAGATATAACGTGGAAAGCCGCAGGTACACGGCTCTTGGAAGTGTATGAGGAGACTATTGCCAGCAAGTCGCGAACTGCCTCTCTGCAGTTAGTGTAAAATTCGAGAGTGAACGGAAACCTTTTTGCCTGAACAAGAAGCCAATCTGAACAGAAGTCTGGACCAAGTTCTTCGGATTGTAACCCGATATCGTTGGTGGATAATATTGCCAGCGGTGCTAACGATCGCGGCGGCGTTCGTTGCGCTATCGGTGATTCCCAGCCGCTACACCTCTGAGGCGACTCTCTTGGTTGTTCAACAGCAAGTGCCTGAGCGGTATGTCCTTCCAACAACCACGACGAACATCAGGGAGGCTCTCCAGGCCACGACTGAAGAAGTGCTCTCGCGGACACGCTTGCAAGGGATTGTCGAGGAGTTCGGCCTCTATTCGAAGGAGAAGAAGAGCGTGTCGCCGGAGGCCCTTCTTGGCTTAATGCGACAGGACATTGAGATTGAGCCGATAGAGAGTGCCTCGGATCGGAGGAACGTCAGTTCGTTCAAAATCTCCTTCATCGCAAGTACCCCGCAACTGGCTCAGGAAGTCACGAGCAAATTGACGTCGCTGTTTATCGAGCAAAACCTTGAGACAAGAGAGCATCAGGCCACCACTACCACCGACTTCCTGAAGGAACAGTTGGAGGTTACCAAGAACAAATTGGGGGAGGCGGAAGAGCAAGTGCGATCGTTTAAGATGCAGCACCTTGGTGAACTGCCGGAGCAACAGGCCGGTAACCTGGCCATAATGGCTGGTCTGCAATCGCAACTTCAAAATACTACGGCTAGTCTTAGCCGGGCTGAGGAACAACATCAGTATCTGGAATCCCTCAGTGAATACCGGATTCTCGCGATCGGTAACGATCTGGCTCACCTCAAGGCCGAGAGGACTAAGATGCTGGACCGGTACACACCTGAATATCCTGGTTTGATTAAGTTAAACGAAAAAATCGCCCAGACAGAAGCTGCTCTCAATAGTTTACAAGTTGGGAAGGCGTCCGGAACCCAACCGTCCCCGCCTGAGGCTTCGTCAACTTCCACGGTCGCAATCGATGGAGATACCTCCCTTGGCCAACTACGTGGCCAACTCCAAGCCAATCGACTGGAGATCGAGAATCTCTCCAAGGACGAAAGGCGCCTTAAGGAACAGCTCGATCAATATCAAGTTCGGCTGAACGCAACACCTGTGCGGGAGCAACAGCTCGCCGGTATCCTTCGCAACTATGAGCAGTTGAAGCTAGACTATGCGGATCTGCTGACTAAAGAGTCTCAGTCGCAAATGGCAACAGACTTAGAGAAGCGGCAAGAGGGCCAACAGTTTCGCCTCGTCGATCGACCGAGTTTGCCGACTGTACCTTCCAGCCCTAACCGCATCAAAATTAGCCTCGGTGGGGTCGGGGCCGGTATTGGCCTTGGACTGGCGCTCGCATTCTTGATGAGTATGATGGACAGCTCCTTCCATTCTGAAGAGGAAATAAGCCAGCGTTTCTCGGTTCCGCTCGTAGTGGGAGTACCCTTGTTGCTAACTGCGGGTGAAGAGCGCGCACGTACGCGCAAGAAAGCCTTCGAGTGGGTCGCGGGGTCCGGACTGCTCGTTGCCGCCCTTCTCGCTCAGGCCTACGAGTTTTACCTTTATAGGCATGGCTAGAGGATTGCTGTGGCGCTCGACATTGTCTTTCTTACCAAAATACACATCGCTCTCGCAGTGCGCCAACTGACTTTCGGTTTAAACCCGAATGCAAATCAAACTGAGACTCAAGTACCGATCACAACATCGCGCGCTCCCAGAACCAAAATACGCGAATTCGGGAATGCTTATTGCGGGTTGTTCATCAAGCCCCTCGCGCCACCTTCGGACGGATTCGGTTTCTGTCTCCCATATTGATGAACAAGCGATTACTTCTGGAGTTAGCACTTTGAATCATTTTCTTGATCTTCCGAAGAAGCTGCTTGAGCCAGTCAGCGTTTCTTCGTCAACTTCGGTCGAAGTGTCCCATGAGGAACTGAAAAAGGCCGTTCAGATCGAACAGATCCCGATCGAAGAGGTCCAAGTCCACCCCAGTAGCCGCATTGTCATGCACACCGACCCGCGCAGTGCAGGCGCCGACCGGTTTAGGTTCCTGCGGATGTGTTTGCGGGAGCTGTGGAACGCCGGAAAGTTGAAGAGCCTTCAAATCACCAGCGCGATGCCGCAGGACGGAAAATCGACGGTTGCGATGAACCTTGCCACTGCGCTTGCAGAAGGCGGAAAGCGTACGGTTTTATTGATCGAAGCGGACTTGCACCGCCCTACTCTGACCCAGCAACTGGGTCTTGAGAGACGATCTGGCCTGGCTGATTGCCTCGAAGATGGCTTAGATCCGGCTATCGCCCTGCGACGGCTCGACCCGCTAAACTGGTATCTGTTGCCTGCCGGCGAACCACGCAGCAATCCCACTGAATTGCTCCAAACCGACGCCTTTGCTGGGGTGCTTCAGAGATTGTCTCCACATTTTGACTGGATTCTAATCGACTCTCCGCCGGTTCTTCCTCTCACCGACGCGCTGTCGCTCGCGCGGCAAGCAAATGCCACCCTGATGGTCGCTCGCGAGGGACGCACGCCGCGCGAAGCTATCGAAAAATCCATCGCAATTCTCGGGCGGCAGCGCGTGTTGGGCATCGTATTGAATGCCGTGGAAGGCCTTGAGCGAATCTATTCGGGATATTACGGCTACGCTGGATATCCTAACAACGGCGGGTTAAAAGAAGTGGGACGCACGGAAGGCTTCAAGAATTCCCCGAGCCGTCCAGCACTCAGCGCCAAGCACTCAATACTGCCCCCTGGGGAGATTTAGACTATCTGCCTCGCCGGAGTCTCCCTAGACCTGGGGCATCCGCGCGGCTCTCTTACGAAAGGCTGCTCACCCAACCGATACCCGGCCGCTGGGCGCGGGCGCAAATCGCCGACCTGAGGAAACTTCATGAGCAACGAGGCTAACACTATTCGAATTGTAATCGCCGACGGGCACCCGATTTCTCGGCGGGAACTCCGTCGATCGTTAGAATCCGAACCTGGTCTGGACATTGTTGGCGAAGCGTCCGACGCAAATAGTACGCTCCAGTTGGCGCGGCAAAGCAGACCCGACATACTTCTCGTTGACCTCGCCCTATCTCAGGGCTTTCAGTTCAAAGCGCTCAATGAGTCCCACGACCATTTACCGCCGATACGAGTTGTCGTAACGGTCGCGGAGATTCAGAAGGCCTATCTTGTAGAAGCTTTCCGGCTTGGGGCGCACGGCGTCGTGTTAAAGAGATCAACAACACGCATTCTGGTCAAGAGTATTCAAGGTGTAATGGCCGGCCAGTACTGGCTAGAAAGCGAAAGCCTGGGCGTTCTCGTGGAGGCGCTTCGCGACTCCTTGGCGCAAGCCAATGGAACAAGGTCGCCGAAAGACTATGGCCTCACTCGCCGCGAAGTGGACATCATCACCAAGATCGCGAGCGGCCGATCGAACAAAGAAGTGGGCGAGGAGTTCGCTATCAGCGAACGCACCGTTAAACATCACCTCACGAATATCTTCGGAAAGGTGGGAGTCTCCAGCCGCCTGCAACTCGCGCTCTTCGCGGTCAATCAACATTTCACGAGCAGTCCGGCTCCACCTTTGAGATTACAGGCAGTGCAGCCGGACGACGACGCGTAACCTAGCGCGCCTCTCCCGACAGTTCGGCCAAACCGCCATGGAAGCTCTGAGTAATACAACGCGCCGCCTGACAGCACACCACCTCTGCTTCGCCGTCTTCTCGATACTCTTGATCGCGCTTTTTAGAACACCCTTGGGTGCCCTTCTTAAACTCTCGTTTACAGACGATAAATACTCCCATGTGCTGCTTATTCCAGTCATGAGCGTATCCCTGGTCTATTTCCGGAGAAGGATCGCGTTTGCCAGTGCGCGATTTTGCTTCTCAAAAGGCATCTCATTATTGGTCGTCGGCATTGGGGTATCTTGGCTCGCTCAAGAGCATCTTACCTCGCTTCGTGGGCAGGATCTCCTTTCTGTTGTCGTGCTGTCAATTGTTCTGTTATGGATAGCGGGGTTCTTACTTTGCTATGGCGCGCAATCCTTTCGCGCTGCTCTCTTTCCGCTGTTTTTTCTTCTGCTGATGATCCCCATTCCAACCGTTGTTCTGGAGGGCATTGTACTAGGGCTGCAAAAAGGGTCCGCGGTGATGACGTACGGCTTGTTCAAGCTGCTTGGTGTGCCGGTACTGTGGCGGCACTTCAAGTTTTTGCTGCCCGGTGTAGAAATTGAGATCGCGGAGGAATGCAGCGGTATACGTTCGAGCTTGGCTCTGTTTATCACCAGCATGCTCGCAGGGTACCTATTTCTTCAGTCCACGTGGAGAAGAGCCGTCTTTAGCCTTCTCACCGTTCCGGTCGTCATCCTCAAAAATGCCGCGCGAATTGTGACGATTTCGAGTTTGGGAGTTTACGTAGACCCAGGGTTTCTTCATGGAAGGCTTCACCGCTACGGCGGTCTACCGTTCTCCCTTGTATCTTTGGCAATCCTGGTGCCCCTATTTCTCGCCCTTCAGCGCAGCGAGCGCGGGTGCGAACAGTCGAAACTGCCAACAGAACCGGTGAGCCAGGGCGTCCCAAAGCAGGTCCCTGCATTTTGACTGGTGTGTGTTCGATAGGCTGGCCGGAATGCGGCTTGGCGTCTGGTTCGAGTTTCATTCGTAATTGCAAGGAGGAATCATGCAAGCAGCTTTAAAATTGACTCCGGTAACTCCCGCCGAGGCACTGCGGGAGCGAATCGCGTCCCGGACCGCTCGCGTGGGCGTGGTGGGACTCGGTTATGTGGGTCTCCCTCTGGCGCTTGAATTCGCGCAGGCCGGATTTCCGGTAACGGGAATCGATGTCCAAGAAGAGAAAGTCGCGCGTCTCAATTGGGGCGACTCTTATATCCAGGACATACCGTCGAAACTCTTGGCCGAGATGCTCGACACAAATCGATTTTCCGCCACGAGCGATTTCTCGGTGATTACAGACCTGGACACGATCAACATCGCCGTCCCAACGCCATTGCGAAAAACCAAGGACCCGGATATGAGTTATGTTGTCGCTGCTTGCCAGCAGGTTGCCGAACACATGACACCCGGCAAGTTGGTGATACTCGAATCGACCACGTACCCGGGCACGACCAATGAATTGGTTCTTCCCATGCTGGAACAATCCGGCCTGAAGGTCGGTGAGGACTTCTTCCTGTGCTTCTCTCCTGAGCGGATAGATCCGGGCAATCCGAAATACCACACTCGCAACATTCCTAAGGTAGTCGGAGGAATTACCCCCGCCTGCACCGAAATGGGCCGCCTCTTCTATGCACAAGCCCTGGATAAGGTGGTTCCGGTGAGCTCCACCAGTGTCGCCGAGATGGTGAAGCTGCTGGAAAACACGTTCCGGATGATCAACATAGGGCTGGTCAACGAGCTCGCGATGATGTGTGATCGCATGGGGATCAACATTTGGGAAGTGATCGACGCCGCCGCCACCAAGCCGTTCGGTTTCATGCCATTTTATCCCGGCCCTGGTTTAGGCGGTCATTGCATCCCCATTGATCCGTTCTATCTTTCTTGGAAGAGCAAGCAGGCCGGCATCGAGGCCCGTTTTATTGAATTGGCGGGATACATTAACGGACAGATGCCTCACTTTGTCGTCGACAAAGTGCAGAATGCACTGAATGATACCGGCAAGCCGCTCAAGGGCTCCCACATACACGTTCTTGGCGTAGCGTACAAACGAGACATCGACGATGTGCGAGAATCACCAGCGCTGGACATGATGCTCCTCATGGAACACAAAGGCGCTCGGGTGACTTACAGCGATCCCTTTGTTCCCACACTCCGGCTGTGCGAGCGCGAGATCCATTCTGGTGACACACTCGCCATGAGCGCCCAGGCTGATTGCGTTCTCGTGGCCACCGACCATAGTGGGTTTGACTATCGAGAAATCCTGAATAAGGCCCAACTGATCGTGGACGCGCGTAATTCGTACAAAGGCGAGACTTCCGACAAGATTGTGAGGCTCTGAGGCTTCAACCGAAGGCAGAGTATAAATCCGATGGCATCATCACCGGCACAAACATCGGGTGAGTCGATCACGCCCAACATCTATACCGACGGCGCGTATTTGGAAAAGAATCCGCTGTGGCATGTTGATGAATCCCCATTCAAGGCGCAGCAGATCCTGCGAATGTTGGAGCGAAAACATCTTCAACCGAAATCGATCTGCGAAGTCGGATGCGGCGCCGGCGAAGTGCTTAATCTGCTGCAGCAATATACCGGCGACACGTGCCAGTTATGGGGTTACGACATCTCCCCGCAAGCTTTGAAAATGTGCGAATCCAGAGCAAACGAGAGGCTGAAGTTCAAGCTAGCTGATATTAGTCAAGACGACGTGTTCTTTGACCTCCTCCTCGTGCTCGACGTTTTTGAGCACGTTCCCGACTGCTATGGCTTCCTGAAGAGCATCCGTGGCAAAGGTGATTTGAAGATCTTTCACATTCCGTTGGATCTCAGCGTTCAGGCGGTGCTTCGCAAAAGGGGGCTTCTGACCCGTCGGGAGCTGTACGGCCACATCCATTACTTCACGAAAGAAACGGCACTGGAGACCCTGAAAGACGCGGGCTACAACGTGGTGGATTATTTCTACACACCCCGCTGCATTGAGCTCGCCAAGAAAACGATCCAAAAGATAGCCGTGCTGCCCCGACAAGCGTGCTTCGCAATCAACGAGGATTTCACCGTTCGAGTTCTTGGCGGGTACAGCCTGTTGGTCTTAGCTAGATAAGCAAAACTACATTTCAATTGAAGGCGCATTCGAGATGACATCTTACGACGTAACAATTATCGGAGCGGGCCCCTACGGTCTCTCGGCCGCAGCCCATTTGCGTACCATTAAAGGCCTCGAAGTGGGTGTGTTTGGGGAACCAATGTCGTTTTGGGACCAGAATATGCCGGCTGGAATGTTTCTCCGCTCCAACTGGACCGCCACGCAAATCGCGGATCCACATCACTCTCTGACGCTGGAGACATTTCAAGAGACTACGGGCAATAGCTTTTCCCTGCCGGTTCCGCTAGATCAGTTTGTTCAATACGGCCAGTGGTATCAGCAGCGGGCAGTACCCGATGTGGATCGGCGAAGAATCGTCGACGTGGAAGTGGCAAAAAAAGGATTTCGCCTCACAGTCGAAGACGGAGAGACAGTGCTTTCGCAGCGCGTGATCATCGCTGCGGGCATAGGGTCGTTCGCACGGCGCCCTCAGGAATTTCGGCACCTCCCGAGTGCGCACGCTTCCCACAGCTCAGAACATCGAGATTTTCGCCGATTCGATGGAAAGCGGGTCTTAGTCATCGGGAGTGGACAGAGTGCGCTGGAATCGGCCGCTTTGCTACATGAGAGCGGTGCCGATGTTGAAGTGGTGGGACGGGCACAGCGGATTAACTGGCTTCAAGGCCGCCTGTCCAAGACCCTTCATCATCGACTCGGGAAATTCACGAGACAACTGCTCTATGCCCCAACTGATGTAGGGCCCGCTGGCCTCAGCCAGCTCATGGCGCGGCCACACTTGCTGCGATGCCTGCCGCGCGGTGTACAAGACAAACTCAGAAAGCGGGCTGTTCGCCCTGCAGGGGCACGCTGGCTGGTGGATCGTCTCAAAGACGTTCCAATCCGCCTGGGTACGTCGGTTTTCAGCACCACACCCCGGGCTGATCAAGTCACCGTTCGCCTCGATGACGGAAGTGAGCAGAGGGTCGACCACATCATTCTGGGCACCGGATACCGCGTTGACGTGTCCAAGTATGAATTCTTGAATCCCCGAATTTCAGAAGCCATCTCCTGCGTCAACGGTTATCCAGTTCTGAGGGAAGGGCTTGAATCGTCCGTTCCAGGTTTGCATTTCCTCGGTGCTCCCGCGGTCTGGAGCTTGGGTCCCTTAATGCAATTTGTCTCGGGCACGCGTTATGCATCACAAGCTATTACCCGCTATATCGGAGCAGAACCTGAGGCCGCGAGAGGACGGCAAATCGCGCGTCATGGTCGAAGCGTCGCATCCGTCTAGCGAATCCAAGACCGCATCCGCGTCCGCCGTAGAACCCGGCGGAGCAGTTGTGATCGGCGGTGACTACCAAGGCCTGGGAATCGTTCGCAGCCTGGGGCGGCGAGGCATACCCGTGTGCGTCATCGACGATGAGCGGTCTATTGCACGCTTCTCGCGCTACACCACCCACTCAGTGCACGTGGAGAATCTGCGCGATGAAGAGCAGACCGTGCACACCCTCTTGCGTGTGGGGCATGAACTAGGATTAGGGGGATGGGTGCTGTACCCGACGCGCGACGAAACGGTAGCTGCGATCTCCCGGAACCGCGTTCTCTTGGCGGACTTCTTTCTTGTTCCGACGCCCGACTGGAACACGATCCAATGGGTGTGGGACAAACGCAATACCTACCGTCTCGCAAAGGACCTTGGAATTCCCACGCCACAGACGTGGTATCCGCGATGCCTGGAAGATCTTGAAGCCATTCGCTCGGATCCGCCTTACGCGATCAAGCCAGCTATCAAGGAACACTTCTTCTACGCGACCAAGGCTAAAGCCTGGAGAGCAAGCAGCCGATCGGAGCTCTCGGAGAAGTTCCAAAAGGCGTCCGCGCAGGTTCCAGCGGGCGAGGTGATGATTCAGGACTTGATCCCTGGCGACGGATCGCAGCAGTTTGCTTACTGCGCTTTCTTTAAAGAGGGCCGGGCGATCGGAAGCATGGTAGTACGCCGGGCTCGCCAGCATCCTCCAGAGTTTGGCCGGGCGAGCACGTTTGTCGAAACGATCGAGCTACCTCTTCTAGAGGAGCTTTCTGAGCGATTCCTGCGGGCGATTAATTATCACGGATTGGTCGAAATGGAGTATAAGCTCGACCCGCGTGACGGTCAGTACAAACTGCTGGATGTGAACGGCCGCACCTGGGGCTATCACACGCTCGGGCTTGCCGCGGGCGTGGATTTTCCTTCGATGTTGTTCGCCGACCAAGCTGGTGAAGCCGTTCAGCCTTGCCGCGCTAAGAGGGGCATTCGATGGGTTCGGCTAACTACGGATGTTCCAATGGCAGTTCTTCAGGCACTCAAGGGTAATCTGAAATGGCGAGAGTATCTGCGTTCACTGCAACGCTGCCATGCTGACGCGGTCTTCACTCGCCACGACCCGCTTCCCGGATTGTCCGAGCTATGTTTACTTCCCTACTTGTTTTTCAAACGAGGGTTTTGACGAACCCTGCTAATGCTACTCAATAAAGCCTACTATCTCCTAAAACCCCTTATTCCCTGGCGGGTCCGCGTCGCCCTCCGGCGAGAGCGTGCGCAAAAAAGGCGAGTTGCTTACTCAAATGTTTGGCCGATCGACGAAAAGGCCGGCGTTCCTCCTCCGAATTGGCCCGGGTGGCCGGACGGCAAGCAGTTTGCTCTGGTTCTTACACACGACGTGGAAGGAACTCGAGGGTTAAGGCGCATTCAACAATTGATGAGCTTGGAGTCGAAATATGGCTTTCGATCGTCTTTCAACCTGGTGCCCGAGCAGGAATATCGTGTTTCCAACTCGCTGAGGGCTGAACTCGACGGAAGCGGTTTCGAAGTAGGAGTTCATGGACTGGAGCACGACGGCAAGCTTTATAGTTCCAAGCCCAACTTCAAGAGGAAAGCGGCCCGAATCAAGGAGTACCTCCAGGATTGGAACGCATGCGGGTTCCGCTCCCCCCTCATGCAACATCGATTGGGCTGGTTGCACGAACTGGGCGTAGAGTACGACGCTTCTACCTTTGACACAGACCCGTTTGAGCCCGAGCCGGACGGCGTGAGTACTGCATTTCCCTTTTGGGTACCGGGCCCAGAAGAAGGTACCGGGTATGTCGAGCTCCCCTACACGCTGGTGCAAGATTTCACGCTATTCGTTCTTTTGGGAGAGCGGAACATCAATATCTGGAAGCGCAAACTGGATTGGATTGCAGCTCGCGGTGGCATGGCATTGCTCAATACACATCCCGATTACATGTGCTTTGAGGGCGAGCACGGCCGTGATGAATTCCCGGTAGCCCTTTATGAAGAATTTTTACAGTATGCGCGAGAGAAGTACGAAGGTGCCTTCTGGTCGGCACTCCCTCGTGATGTGGCTCGCCACTATCGCGCCAGCATACCTGCATTCTCCCGAAATTCCCGAAAAAAGGTCTGCATGGTTGCCTATAGTCCGTACCAAGCAGACAACCGGGTTCGCCGATATGCCGAAACACTTGCGAAACGGGGCGACCATGTGGACGTGATCGGGATCGCGACAAATGGGGACTCGTTGGGGCACACCGAGATTAGCGGTGTTAACTCGTACAGAATTCAACGCCGCGAATCAAACGACGGCAGCAAATGGATCTACGCCTGGCGTTTACTGAGCTTTCTCTGGGCTTCAGCGGCCTTCCTGACACGCCTTCATGCTAAGAACCGTTACGACGTCATTCACGTACACAACATGCCGGACTTTCTCGTGTTCGCGGCTTGGTACCCGAAATTCACGGGAGCCCACGTGGTCTTAGATATTCACGATATTGTACCGGAGTTCTTTGCGAGCAAGTTCCCGACTAAGTTAGGCGCCGCTTACTCTTGGCTATTGAAGCTGATTGAGAAAGCATCGGCCGCGTTCTCTGATCACGTGATCGTGTCCAATCATCTGTGGCGCGACACGCTAGTCTTGCGCTCCGTTGCCGACGCGAAGTGCTCCGTATTCTTAAACCACGTCGACCCCGCCATTTTCTATCGTCGTCCAAGAACTAGAGACGACGATAAGTTCATCATGTTGTTCCCAGGTAGTTTTCAATGGCACCAAGGTCTTGATATCGCGATCAGAGCCTTAGCGCGAGTAAAGCTCCGCGCACCAAATGCTGAATTGCATCTCTACCGAGGGGGCGGGGGGGGCAGCGGCGAACACGCCGCCCTTGCTACCTTGGCGGCAACGCTTGGCCTCAATGACAGCGTCATTTTTCACGAAAGTCAGGCGTTGGATAAGATTGCGGACGTGATTGCTAACGCCGACCTCGGCGTTGTCCCGAAACGCGCTGACTCCTTTGGGAATGAAGCGTATAGCACGAAGATCATGGAGTTCATGTCTCAAGGTGTCCCGGTGGTGATCTCCAGGACCAAGATTGACACTTTCTATTTTGACGATACGGTCGTTCGCTTCTTTACCTCTGGAGATGATGAGGCAATGGCCACTGCCATAATCGACCTCATCGAGAATAAGACAAAGCGAGAAACGCTGATCGCTAACGGGTGCGCGTACGTCGATAAACACGGCTGGGACCGTAAGAAGCAAGACTATTTGGACCTGGTGGATAGCTTGTCGACCGAGATTTTTCAACATCACGTCAGTCGGATCAGCGCCGAAGCCTGATCTACAATCCTTACAGTCATCTGCAACACTCTGCTTTAAGCATGGCCACTGACATTACGACACTCCGAGAACTAATTGACCGGTTGGCTCATACACAGCCTGACGGCGTTTTCCTAATTAGCCCGGAGACCCACAAAACAGTAACATTTGGGGGTTTGCAACAGCGATCAAAGATGCTCTCGAGCGAGCTGCTGCAATCCGGCTTGAAACCGGGCGACAAGATCGCCTTTTTGCTCGATAACGGACTGTTCACCGCGCATCTCTTCCTCGGCGCAATGTACGGTGGCTTCGTCGCCGTTCCTTTGAACGTCCGCGCTGGCGTATCGCAACTCTCCTACACACTTGGCCATTGCGATGCGAAAGTAGTTTACGTTAGTAAGGAATACTACACCTTAATTGAAGAAGTCATGACGAATGTTCCGCGGAAAGTGCGCGTGATTCCGGCGGACGTTGATGACAACCCACCGTCTGGCGAAATGCCGGCAGTATCGGAACCAACCGCGCCCGCACCGGAAGACCCAGCGCTTCTCATGTATACGTCGGGCAGCACTGGTCAGCCCAAAGCAGCAGTCCATTCACACCGCACCATACTGGCTGGCGCGAGAAATTCGATTGCTGCTCATCAGCTGACTTCTTCAGATCGCTCTCTCTTGGTCCTACCGCTGTATCATATCAACGCTGAATGCGTAACGCTCGTTCCTACCTTGATGAGCGGCGGATCAGTCGTCGTGCCGCATCGGTTTAGCATTAGTCAATTTTGGGACTGGCTGGACGAACATCAGTGCACATGGTCGGCGATCGTGCCGACAATTGTCTCGCAACTCCTGGATTGGAAGGATCCCCTAGCGGACCGTCGCGAACCGCTCTTCCGACGCATCCGTTTTCTTCGCAGTTCATCAGCTCCGCTGGCTCCGTCTTTGCACCGGGAGTTTCTGGACAAATTCCCGTTGTTACTCATTCAGGCGATGGGCTCGAGCGAGGCCGGAAATGTTTTCTCGAACCCTTTGCCCCCCGGTGAAAATAAGATCGGTTCCCCTGGTGTCCCCTGGGGCTTCGAGGTAAAGATCGTTGATCGCGAAGGAATCGATGTAACGCCGGGAGAGGCCGGTGAAATGTTGATTCGCGGCGCGGCGATGACGCAGAGCTACTACAAGGAACCCGGCGAAACCGCCGCAGCCTTCGACGCCGATAGTTGGTTGCATACCGGCGATCTGGCATATCAGGACAAGGACGGCTATTACTTTGTAGTTGGTCGTTCGAAGGAATTGATCATCAAAGGCGGAGTTAACATAGCTCCTCGCCAGATTGACGATGTCCTGGAATCGCACCCAGCAGTTCTCGAAGCAGCTGCGGTTGGTATTCCGGACCACCATCTGGGCGAGGAACTTGTCGCATTTGTCGTGCTGCGATATGGCGCGGATCGCGATGAGGCTGCGCTGTTGAGATTTTGCGAAGGGCGACTCGGGCATTTCAAAACTCCAGCTCGCGTTTATTTTGCGAACAACTTGCCCAAGGGCCCTTCCGGCAAGGTGCAGCGTCTGCGGCTTCGCGACGAGGCCACACAATATGTAATCGATGGTTCGCTCCAATGTGGACCTGAGTTCGGATCAAAATATACTGACGGACACGCTTCGGAGATGTTCAAGGTAGCCACTTCGTCGATAGAGACCGTGCTCGCTGAGAGCTGGGCTGAAGTCCTACGCCGTCCCCGCGTAGAGCCCGATAGTAATTTCTTCGCTCTGGGCGGACACTCGTTACTAGCTGTGCAATGCGTCTCAAGCCTTCGCGAAAAGCTTCCGGTTGCTCTTTCGTTATCGGATTTCTTCGAGAACCCTACTATCGCAAAGCAGGCCGCACTGGTGAAACACCGGCTGCATCTCAATGAAGGGGCGAATGCTCAAGCTTTAATCAGTCGCACGCCGCAGCCTTTTGCATCGACCTCCCCAGTCGTCGGGTCTTCCCTGACAACGTCGACAATCCCGCGACGAAACAAACTCCTGCCGTGTCCCCTTAGCCCTGGGCAGCGGCGGCTGTGGTTCTTGGAGATGTTGAATCCAGGATTGCGGGCCTACAATGAAGTCGACGCCGTCCGACTCCTCGGTCGACTCGACTTTTTCGCCTTGGAACAGGCGCTGAACGTAATCATTGCCCGACACGAGACCCTGCGCACGACGATCAAGGTCTCGGACGATGAGCCTGCGGCAACGGTACATGCGAGTTGGCCGATTAGGATCAAGCAAATCGATCTGAAAGCCCTCCGACAGGAGGATCGCGACGCAGAAGTGGAGCGTTTGTTAGTTCGCGAGCCACGAGAGCAGTACGATTTCGAGAGAACACCGGGTATCCGTGCGACATTACTTTGTCTCGGCGCGGAAGAGTATATTTTCATTCTGATGATGCACCACATCATTTGTGATTGGGCATCCTTGGGCGTACTTTGGCGGGAACTGTCGGCTCTATATCGATCCATCTCTCGCGGCGAAGCTCACGCGCTCCCGCCAGTAAAGATCCAACACGCCGATTACGCCGCCTGGAAGGTTCGGCACGACACAGAGACGAATTTCGAGGAGGATTTGGCTTTTTGGGAAGAGAACCTCCGCGGCGCTCCCCAGGTATTGGAATTACCCACAGATCGTTCTCGACCGCCCCAGTTCTCATACGCCGGCGCAAGGCAGCGCATTGTGTTGGATCTGAGGCTTACAAATGCATTGCGCAACCTCAGCCAGCAGGCGAACGCCACTTCGTTCGCGGTGTTTGGTGCCGCACTTATCACGCTACTCTATCGTTACTCTGGCCAGGAAGACATCTTGCTCGGCGTTCCGATCGCTGATCGCGATAGGAAGGAACTCCAGCAGATGATCGGCTTCCTTCTAGATACTCAGGTCCTTAGAACTGAACTCTCTGAAGATCTCACCTTTCGGGAGTTACTTGCGACCATCCAGAAGAAAGCTTTGGATATTTATCTACACCGCGCTATTCCTTTCGATAGGGTCGTGCGCAAAATCCGTCCCGAGCGCAATGCGAGTCATTCCCCGCTCTTTCAAGTGATGCTCATCTGGCGTGATTGCGAACAAATGCTTCCATTCATCGGCCTGGACGGATTACGTGTAGAATCGCTCCTTGTCGACAATCGGACTTCGAAGTTTGACCTAACGTTGTTTGTGACCGACGCTGGAGATGAGATCTGGCTCGACGTGGAGTACTGCACGGACCTGTTTGACGAAGCGCGCATCACTCGAATGCTAGGACACTTCCGCACGCTCCTGGAATCGATATCAAATAATCCTGACAAGCACCTAGCTGAGCTACCGATTCTTACTCCGGCGGAACAACGTTTGATGCTAGTTGGATGGAACGACGCGAAGCGTCCTTATCCCAAAGACCGCCTGTTGCATGAGTTGATTGAAGAGCAAGTCCACCGCACACCGGATGCCGTCGCCGTCGTTTTTGAAGATAAGAAGCTTACGTATCGCGAACTGGATGACCGCGCCAACCGCCTCGCACTTCGTTTGAAAAGCCTAGGCGTAGGGCCGAATGCGCTCGTCGGCATCTTCATCGAGCGGTCACTGGAAATGCTTGTCGCACTCTACGGTGTGTTGAAGGCCGGCGGTGCTTACGTTCCATTGGACCCGAGCTTCCCTGCTGATCGACTAGCTTACATGGTCGAGGACTGCCAACCTCGCGTGATTCTGAGCCTGAAAAGAATGCGCATTCCTCTTCCGCGCCACAAGGCCCAGATCGTCTGGCTCGATTCCCCCTCAGGTGAAGCGGGAGATGTTAGCGGTGTTCTGGGTCAGGGTTGCGAAACTACTGATTTGGCGTACGTTCTCTACACTTCGGGATCGACCGGCAAGCCCAAAGGTGTACAAATCTCGAACAAGGCGCTCCTAAACTTTCTGACGGCCATGAGGCGTGAACCCGGTCTCGTATCCAGCGACACGCTGCTAGCTGTAACCACTTTGTCTTTCGATATCGCGGCCCTAGAGCTGTTCCTCCCCCTTTTATGCGGCGCACGAGTCGTCATCGCCAGCCGAGAGACAGCCGCCGATGCACAACGGCTTTGGTCCTTGATGAAGCGATGCCAGCCGACGGTCATGCAGGCTACTCCCGCAACCTGGAGGCTCCTCTTGGAAGCCGGCTGGAAAGGTAGCCCGGACCTGAAACTACTGTGTGGCGGTGAGTCCTGGCCGCCCTCGTTAGCTGCTGACTTGTTATGCAAGTGCAAATCTTTGTGGAATATGTATGGACCGACCGAGACCACTATATGGTCGTCGGTCACCCGGGTTGAATCAGGAAAACAGGTCTTGATTGGGCCTCCGATTTCGAATACTTCTTTCTATGTCCTTGACAAGAACAAAGAGCTTGTACCCGTTGGAGTGCCAGGTGAGCTTTACATCGGCGGGGACGGCGTAGCCCAGGGCTACCTCAATCGGCCCGATTTGACTGAAGAACGATTCGTCCGAGATCCCTTTAGCGACGAACCAAAAGCCCGACTTTACAAGACAGGCGATGTTGTCCGTCGCTTGTCCGATGGCATGATCGAGTTTCTCCACAGAGCCGACCTTCAGGTCAAGATTCGTGGTTTTCGAATCGAGCTGGGAGAGATTGAATATACCCTGAAGCAGCATCGTGCTGTCGGAGAATGTGTTGTCGTCTCGCGGGAAGATACACCGGGGATGCAGCGCCTTGTCGCGTACATCGTGCCAAGTGATGAGGGGACTGTCCCGAGGTCGAACGAATTACGGCACTTCTTAAAAGAAAAGCTGCCGCCTTATATGATTCCAGCAGTCTTTACAACTTTGGAGAGACTGCCACTAACACCCAACGGAAAGCTCGATCGACGCATGCTCCCCGCGCCGGAATCTTTGACCGCGGATCGGTCCGTGGAAGATTTCGCCGGTCCCCGTAGCCTTGTGGAAGTCCAACTTCTGCAAATCTGGGAACAGATTCTGGACGCTAAAACCATTAGCATTCGGGATAATTTTTTCGATTTGGGTGGGCATTCGTTGTTGGCGGCGCACCTGTTCACTAAAATTGAAAAGGTCTACGGTGTTAAGCTACCATTGGCGACACTCTATAAAGCACCCACGGTAGAACATCTTGCCGATCTCATCTCGGGTGAAGTAGCTCTTTCGTGTTGGTCTCCTCTGGTGCCGATCCAGCCGTTGGGTTCGCGTCCTCCTTTCTTCTGCTTCCATGCCGCCGGAGGGAACGTTCTCAACTATCGACAGCTTTCACAGTGTATGGGCCCTGAGCAACCGCTCTATGGTTTGCAGTCGCAAGGCCTCGATGGTACCTCTCCGCCTCTAACCACCATTGAACAGATGGCGCAGTTATACGTAAAGGCGATTCAGAGCGTTCAGCCGCACGGACCTTATCTCCTTGGAGGCTATTGCTTAGGCGGCACAATTGCGTACGAGGTCGCCCAACAACTTCGCGCAGCGGGCGAGACAATCTCTCTTCTTGCTCTATTCGACACCCTCAACTGGAGACTTGTATCGTTGGGTGGCTGGGCCAAATTCACACGAGCCCTGCAGAGGATCTCTTTCCACGGCATGGGTCTGCTCAGCCTAGACTGGGAGGACAGGGTTAAGTTCTTTAACGGAAAGATTGAGGTGCTCCGAAACAGAGTCCCGGTTTGGCTAGGCATGTTGCGATCGAAGTTTACTAGGCGTGACCGAGAACCCGGGCCAGGCATCTCCATTTTTGGACGAATATGGCAAACAAACCACCGTGCCGCGCGGAAGTATATTGCGAAGCCCTATCCTGGCTTGGTCACGGATATTCGTCCTGCGAAACAGTACTGGGCGTTAGACAAACCGAATCTGAAGTGGGAGCGGTTAGCTCAAGGTGGACAACGGACGATCATCTTGCCAGCTTATCCTGGTGCCATGCTGGTCCAACCATTCGTACAGCACCTTGCACAGGCGTTAATGGCATCTATCGACCAGGCGACGGCTGAATCGAGGGTTGAGGCCGAGGAAGTGTTCGCCGAGTAAGTATGCCAAAGAAAATTTGCATGCTGGCGTACACCTGTTACGAAACGGACAATCGGGTACGCCGCTATGCCGAGGCACTGGCGACGAGAGGCGACCATGTGGACGTGATCGCCTTGTCTCGCGGGGAGGCGCCGCTGGGGATGAGCAACATCCGCGGCGTGACAGTCTACAACGTGCAGCAGCGCAAGCAAAACGACAAGGTAAAATGGGTCTATTTGTGGCGTCTCTTGCGTTTTCTATGGACTTCTTCTCTATTTATTAGTAATCGCCATCGCAAGGACAAATACGACTTCATTCACGTTCACAATGTACCCGATTTTCTGGTCTTCGCGGCTTGGTATCCCAGACTGACAGGCGCGAAGATCGTCCTGGACATCCATGATATTGTGCCGGAGCTGTTTGTCAGCAAGTTTAACACTAGGATCGCTAAGATCTATTTCAACTTAATGGCGCTTATCGAGAAGGCCAGCTGCGCATTTGTCGATCATGTTATCGTTGCGAACCATCTGTGGTTCGAACGCTTGGTCTCACGGTCGGTTCCTGGAAACAAATGCTCTGTCTATCTCAATAATGTCGATCTAGCAATTTTCTACCGACGTCAGAGAACCCGGACGGACGGAAATTTCATCGTGCTGTTCCCGGGCACTTTTCAGCGTCACCAAGGATTGGATATTGCGATCCAGGCTTTCGCTTCTCTAAGTGACAAATCTCCTCGTATCGAATTTCATCTTTATGGACCAGAGGGGGTCTTGGAAGATCAATTGCGCAGCCAGGTACGCAGCCTTGGTTTGGAAGAGCAAATTAGGTTTTGCGGGCTGGTGACTCTGGATCGGGTACCAGAAATAATCGCGAATGCGGATCTCGGTATCGTTCCCAAGAGAGCAGACACTTTCGGTAACGAAGCCTACAGCACCAAGATCCTAGAATTCATGTCCCAGGGAGTGCCCGTGGTTGTGTCGCGTACCGCAATAGATTCGTACTACTTTGATGATAGCGTCGTCCGCTTTTTCCCTTCCGGGGACAGTGCTGCTCTGGCCGAGGCTATACTGCAACTACTCCAAGACGGGAGTGCGCGTGAACGCCTGGTGGCCCGCGGAAATGAATATGTGGAAGCGAATAGTTGGGACCGAAGAAAAGGAGCTTACTTTCAATTGGTTGACGGGCTTTGCGCAGGCACGTTATCGACGGAAGCGATACCTTCTAACTTCGCGCGTTCCATGGAGACAATAAGCCGCCCATCAGATCCGGACTGCGCTGGCAGAGCGTCGCTTCAGGCCGACTTTAGAGATGCGACTTTAGTCCCACAAATTATCGCAAAGTCCGAATCGTCCACCTCGTCATTCAGACCTCCACAACCGTAACTTCCTTAAACCGCTGAAACTGCAGCAGTTCCGCTGGCAGCTAATTGGAAACTAACGTGCCTTGTCACATCGGAATCCTTCTGCGGGCCAAGCCTCCAATGGGACTCACAGGGCGGTAGCTTGACCGTCCGCCACGCCCAGTTCGTCTGGATCTAAGGCGCTCATGTCTAAAACAATCCTTCCAGTTGCCATCATCGGCGCCGGCCCATACGGCCTCTCAGTCGCTGCCCATCTCCGGGGCCGGGGCATTGCATTCCGGATTTTTGGACGGCCCATGGATAGTTGGCGCGCGCACATGCCGAAGGGCATGATGCTCAAGTCGGACGGTTTCGCCTCCGATATTTACGATCCGGCAAGCGAGTTCACGTTGAAGCAATTCTGCTCCGAGAGCGAAGTACAATATCGCGATACGGGTCTGCCAGTCCGCGCCGAAACCTTCACGTCCTATGGGCTTGCCTTCCAGGAACGAATGGTTCCGAAACTCGAGGACAAACTGGTTTCGAGTGTCGAGCAATTGCCAGATGGATTCTCGTTACGGCTCGACGACGGCGAGGTCCTTAAAGTCCGTCGAGTGGTGCTTGCGGTGGGCATCACGCATTTTCAGCACATACCTACCGAACTGACGAATCTGCCTCCAACCATGCTCTCGCATAGTGGTCGATACCATGACGTCAATCGATTTGAAGGTCAACGGGTGGTCGTTATTGGCGGCGGATCTTCCGCGCTCGATTGGGCTGGGCTTCTACATCAGGCAGGGATCGACGTCCAATTGGTGAGCCGCCGGAAAGAACTGAAGTTTCACACCAAACCAAACGGGAAGGCCCGTTCGTGGTGGCAACAAATCAGGCACCCACAATCGGGACTTGGTCCAGGTCTGCGATCACGCTTCTTTGCGAATGCTCCCCAGGCCTTCTACTTTCTGCCTGAACGCTCGCGCGTGCAGCTTGTGCGGAAGGCACTTGGTCCGTCCGGCGGCTGGTTTTCAAAAGACATGGTGGTCGGGAAAGTTCCTACTCTCCTAAGCCACACCGTCGAGCGCGCTGAAGTTCAGAAGGGCTCGGTCCACCTACATCTGCGCGCGGCTGATGGCGCAACGCGAGATATAGAGACGGACCACGTGATCGCAGCCACCGGCTACAAAGTCCAGATGGACCGGCTGACGTTTCTGAGCCAGGGCATTCGTTCGTCCATCAAAGCTATAGAGGGCGCGCCGATTCTCTCATCGCGTTTTGAATCCTCCGTCCCAGGACTCTATTTCGTCGGCGTTGCGGCCGCGAACAGCTTCGGACCTGTGATGCGATTCGCCTTCGGCGCACGCTTCGCGGCCGAACGCGTAACTGATGTCCTTGCCAGATCCTCCTCGAAAGCGCAGACAGGACTTTCGACGTCTTCCGTTGTCACGGAACACGACGTTACGAGCGTACGCTAAGAGCGCGGCCAAGCATGAAGCGGGAAACGATCGCAATTCACGAAGGATACGACGGCGACCCGGCGACCAATGCCGTGGCCGTGCCCATCTATCAAACGATCGCATTTGAGTTTGACAGTGCCGAACATGGAGCGGCTCTTTTCAATCTGGAAGTACCCGGCAGCATCTACACGCGGATCGGAAATCCGACAAACGGAGTTCTCGAAAAGCGCGTTGCGGCCCTCGAAGGTGGCGTGGCCGCCCTGAGCGTGAGTTCGGGGATGGCCGCCATCGAGTATTCCATCATCAATATCGCCGAGATGGGAAATAACATTGTTTCCCTGCCCCAACTCTACGGCGCCACTTACACTCTGTTTGAGCACATCCTTCGAAAACGCGGCATTGATGCCCGTTTCGCAGCGTCTGACCACCCCTCTGCTGTTGAAAAACTGATCGACGAAGACACCCGGGCCGTCTACTGCGAAAGCATTGGCAACCCGGCCGGAAATGTCGCGGATATCGAGGGATTGGCCGAGGTAGCACACAAGCATGGCGTACCCCTGATCGTCGACAACACAGTGGCTACTCCCATGTTGCTGCGTCCATTCGAATATGGCGCCGACGTTGTGGTCCATTCCATGACTAAGTTCATGGGAGGTCACGGAACAACACTCGGCGGCATGATCGTGGATAGCGGAAAGTTCCCGTGGCGCGAACATGCGGAGCGATTTTACATGTTCAACACGCCTGAGCCCGCCTATCATGACGTGGTGTATGTCGAACAATTTGGCGACGCCGCGTACGTAGAGCGATGCCGAACTGTGTGCCAGCGCAACACCGGAGCAACGCTCGCGCCCTTTAACGGCTTTCTTCTACTACAGGGCGTGGAAACGCTAGCGCTACGAATGGAGCGTCACGTCGAGAACGCCCGCAAGGTAGCCGAGTACTTGCGCGCACATCCACTGGTCGAATGGGTGAACTACGCCGGCTTCCCCGATAGCCCCCTGTACCCGATGGCCCAAAAGTATCTGGGATCGAAGCGTTGCTCTCTACTGACATTCGGCGTGAAGGGCGGTTTCGAATCCGGCCGAAAATGCTTCAATGCGCTTCGTCTGTTCAAGCGGATGGTCAACATGGGCGACGCCAAATCGCTGGCTTGCCATCCAGCCTCGACAACTCACCGTCAATTGAACCCGGAGGAACAGCGGAAGGCCGGCGTGACGCCGGAAATGCTTCGCCTCAGCGTCGGCATCGAACACATTGATGACATCCTGGCGGATCTGGCTCAATCTCTGGAAATGGCGCGACTGACGAACGCAGATTCTTCACTTGCAGCCACTTCGGGAGGCGATTGATGGCTGTAGTTGTGGACGGCGCCCAGGGCTCGCACATTTGGGCGGCAGGGAAAGCTCCACGGCCGGTGAGTCGCGCCTTGGATTGGGACAGGCGTGCCGAGTGCATCCACATTGCGCTGGTGAACAATATGCCTGACCTGGCGCTTGATGATACTGAACTTCAGTTTCTTGAGCTTCTGGATGCAGCTTCCGACAACCTGAACGTTCACCTGCATCTTTATGCCCTGGCTGGCATTCCACGAAACCGCCGGGCGCAGCAACACCTGGACGAGCTGTACTTCGATACGCGCGACCTTGGGAATCGTGGGTTCGATGCAGTGATCGTGACGGGCACCGAACCCAACCAATCCGATTTAAGGAACGAGCCCTATTGGGCGCCCTTGATCAACCTGATGGACTGGGCAGAAGAGAATACCGTGTCGACCGTCCTATCTTGCTTGGCCGCTCACGCCGGTGTGCTGTATAGCGATGGCATCGCCCGGCAGCCTCTCAGCAATAAACGGTTCGGAGTTTTTGAATTTTGTACCACGCGTGACCACGCGCTGACAGGCCGCTCCGCCGCGCTCCTACAATTTCCACATTCTCGGTGGAATGATCTTGCGGTCGACGAGCTGAAATCAGGCGGCTACCAGGTCTTCACCGAATCACCAGTCGACGGCGTCGACCTGTTTGTGAAGAAGAAGCGAAAAAGCTTATTTGTACACTTTCAAGGACATCCTGAATACTCCAGGCTCACTCTCTTCAAGGAGTATCGCCGGGACGTTCGTCGATTCCTGAAACGCGAAAGAGATCATTATCCGGGATTGCCGAACGGGTATTTTGATCCCGCCGCTGTCGAGCTGCTGAACGATTTTCGAGAGCAAGCTATCGAGAGCCCATCGGAGCAACTGATGGCCGAATTTCCCGAAGCCCCGATTGCCGCCACTTTGGAGAACACCTGGCGCGCCTCAGCCACCTGCGTATATCGCCGGTGGTTGCAGTACGTGATGTCGAGAAAAACAGAGTCCCTGGCCTTTTCAGCGTCGTCTGGAATCGCACGCGCGCGGTCTGCCGCCGGCTAGGGTGCTGAAGTAACAATGATCGAAGACCAGGTAGCTGATATCCTCGCCGGCCTCCCCTCGCGCATTTGCGATGTTGTGAAGCCATGGGCGGAGCGTTCTCCCGATCATCTTGCTCTGGTCGAATCCGGCGGCGCTTGGAGCTATGGGCAACTCGCTCTTCGAGTCTCTGAAACTCAAGCCTGGCTGCAGAATTCCGGGGTTCGACCCGGCGACCGCGTAATGATTGTTTGTGAGAATTCGCGCGCCTTCGTCGCGATTCTGCTCGCCGTCGCCGCTCTCGATGCCTGGCCCGTCCTGGTAAATGCCCGCCTATCCGCACCCGAGGTGGACAAGATTCGCGATCACTCGGGCGCTCGTTTGATTCTGTACACAACCCACGTGTCCCCGCATGCCGCCCAGCATGCCAAGCGGCATGGCGCGCTCATTGCCGAACCAGCCGGCTTGGGTGTGATCGGCATCAGCGAGAAGAACGAAAACACGGAAGCAGGGCCAGTGGAAGGGGAGGTTTCGAAGCGCGTGGCCGCGCTCATCTACACCTCCGGCACCACCGGCCTTCCCAAGGGCGTGATGCTCACTCATCGCGGCTTATTATTTGTGGCTGCGATCTCGGCGAGAATACGCTCTCTGACTCCGGACGATCGTCTCTACGGCGTGCTGCCGATGTCTCACGCGGTTGGGCTCTCTGTGGTCCTTCTTGGCACCTTGCTCAGCGGTGGAACGCTGTACCTATCCCCGCGCTTTGATCCCAGAGCTGCGTTGGCCGCGCTCGAGAATGACAAACTGACAGTCGTGCTTGGCGCGCCTTCCATGTTCTCGCTGTTGCTCGATTATGTCGGAATGAAGGGGCTAACGTCGCTGCGATTTCCTGCTCTTCGGATCATTTCCTCTTCCGGTGCGCCCTTGCAGCTCGCTCTGAAATCGTCGGTTGAAAAGATGTTCGGCCTCCCACTACACAATGGTTACGGGATCACCGAGTGCTCGCCAAATATTTCTCAGACCCGGGTGGAAACTCCCCGGACCGACACTTCGGTTGGCCGACTCCTACCTGGGATGGAATCCCGCCTGGTTGGAACTGATGGCCAAAACGTCGCTGATGGCGAGGTAGGTGAACTCTGGGTGCGCGGTCCCAACATCATGAAGGGCTACTATCGCGCGCCAGAAGAAACCGCGGGGGCCGTCAATTCCGAGGGATGGTTTAACAGTCGAGATCTCGCCCGCATTGAGGATGGCCATCTCTTCATCGTCGGCCGCACTCGTGAGCTGATCGTGCGATTCGGTCTCAACGTCTATCCTGCGGAAGTGGAGGCGGCCCTGAACACTCATCCTTCGGTGGTCCGCTCAGCGGTGATCGGCCGGACCGTCAACGGCGCTGAGGGCGGAGAAGAACTAGTCGCTTTTGTTCAACCCACACCAGGTTCTTCGCTCGAGGCTACTGAACTGGTGAACCACTTAGCTGAACACCTGGCCCCTTACAAAAGGCCGTCGCATATTCTCCTTGTGTCCACAATGCCGGTGACTCTGACGGGTAAAGTGATGAAGGACGAACTGGCCAAGATGCAACAAGCGCGGTTCCACCATGACTCAGTTGTCTGAAGCGCAGAGCACTATTGTCACCGACGATGCGGCAAGCCAACAGCTTGTCCGCATTTGGCAGAACATTTTTGGGCTTGACTCTGTCGGCATGAATGACGACTTTTTCGATCTCGGCGGGGAGTCGTCCCTCGCGGTTCAGATGTTCGCTCAAATTGAGAGAGCCTTCAAAGTCAAATTACCTTTGGCGACGATTTACGAAGCGTCAACCATCGAAGAACTGGCGAGGATCATCGCTGGCGAAGTAGAATCTTCGGGTTCGTCACCCCTTGTAGCGATCCAGCCCTTGGGCTCACGTTCGCCATTCTTCTGTTTCCACGGAGCGGGTGGAAACGTTCTGAATTATCAAAAACTATCTCATTACTTGGGCGATGACCAGCCGTTTTACGGTTTGCAGTCCCAGGGCCTGGATGGTACTTCCTTGCCCCTGACAACCATTGAGGAGATGGCTGCGCTTTACGTGAAACACATCCGGCGAGTGCAGTCCAGCGGCCCATATTTCCTCGGCGGTTATTGCATGGGCGGCACTGTCGCTTACGAGGTGGCGCAGCAACTCCACAGTTCAGGAGAAACAGTCGCGCTGCTCGCACTGCTCGACACCATGAATTGGCATAAGGTCCCGCTCACGCTCTGGAGCAAGAGTTCCTACGCTTGGCAGCAAGTGCTGTTTCACGCGGCCAATCTCATCACTCTCGATTTTGACGATCAGGTCAAGTTCTTTCAGGAAAAACTCCAGGTGTTATGGAACCGCATCCCGGTATGGCAAGGTATGCTGCAGGCCATGTTCGTCCGGGGGAGATCTGGGTCCAAATCGAATTCGATGCTTCTTGGACAGATTTGGCAGACCAACGACCGTGCCTGCTGGAATTACATTCCGCAACCCTATGCCGGCGCGCTTGTGGACTTTCGGCCTGCCAAGCAATACCGCGTCTTTCGGAAGCCCGACCTCAAGTGGGACCAATTGGCAAAGGAAGGCCAACGGGTGATGATTCTACCCGTCTATCCCGCGGGCATGCTGGTTGAACCATTCGTAAAGCAGTTGGCGGATGCGTTAAAAGCTTCGATGGACGATGCAATCGCCCGTTGCGCATCTCGTCAAAATGAGGAATCGCTGACACAATGCTGGTAACGGAGAAGAGTGCCGTGACACTCGGGAGCGGATGGTCGAAGACCTGGACCTTCTATGAGGGTCAATGGCACGAAGGCAATGTCCCGATCATGGGCCCCCGAACGCATGCCGCTTGGCTTTGCTCCATGGTGTTCGACGGAGCACGGGCCTTTGAAGGAGTCACCCCGGACCTGGAACTGCATTGCGCTCGCGTGAATGATTCCGCGCGCAAGCTCTATTTGACGCCGGTTGTTTCGATCGAAGAGTGGCTCAGGCTCGCGCACGAAGGTATTGCCAAGTTCGACAAAGATGCTGCGCTCTATATTCGCCCGATGTATTGGGCGGAGAAAGAAGGTCCATGGGTCCAAACCCATGACCTTGATTCCACTCGCTGGTGCCTGTCGATTTACGAAGCGCCCCTGCGCCAGCCGAAGGGTTTTTCGATCACGCTTTCTCCATTCCGCCGACCAACCCAGGAAACCATGCCGGTGGACGCAAAAGCCGGATGTCTTTATCCGAACAACGCCCGCGCGCTTTTTGAGGCGCATGCGCGCAAGTTCGACAATGCGATTGTATGCGATGCCCTGGGCAATGTCGCCGAACTCGCGACCTCCAACATCTTCATGACGAAGGACGGCGTCGTGTTTACGCCGATCCCCAATGGAACTTTTCTATCCGGCATCACCCGGCAGCGAGTGATCGGGCTGCTCCGAAACAATGGCGTGACCGTGGTTGAGAAAGTTCTCAGATATCAGGAGTTTCAGCAGGCGGATGAAATCTTCGCCACAGGGAACTATTCGAAAGTTACTCCCGTCACCCGCATTGACGACCGTTCTCTTCCGTTCGGTCCTTTGTATTTGAGGGCGCGAGAACTCTACTGGGAGTTCGCACATTCGTGATCACGAGCGACACATCTTCTATGGTCCGTGTGCTCACTCCAATCTGGGAGCGGCTGCTCGATCAACCAGCTATAGGCGCTGGGGAAAATTTCTTTGATCGCGGAGGGAATCCCGCTGTAGCAATCGAGTTGTTTGCGGACATCGCCAAGGTCACAGGGCGCGAACTTCCGCCGACACTGATTTTTCAGGCGCCGACGATTATGGCGTTGAGCGCGCTGCTCGAACAGCGCAGCGGGTTTCAGTCCTCTCCGCTAGTATTGTTGAAGCCAGGTACCGAACCGCCAATCTTCATCGCGCACGGCATAGGCGGAACAGTGTTGGAACTTTTCCAACTAGCGAGGCATATTGACCTGCCTAATGCGATTTACGCGACGCAGGCGATGGGAATTGACGGAACAAGCAGGCCGTCGGAATCCATTGAAGACATGGCCCAGCTTTACCTGAATGAGATCAAGAAAGTGCAGCCAGACGGGCCATACTTTCTCATTGGCCACTCGCTGGGTGGCTTGGTGGCATTCGAAATGGCGCAGCGATTGTCGGCGAAACGAGAACAGGTTGCCCAGCTAATCATGATGGATTCCTATCCGCATGCTCGCTATCTGTCGAGGACCTTACGTGGACGCCTGCTGTGCAGTCAAGTCATACGACGCGCTACTGAAGCACTGGGCTCACTGCAGCGAAGTGACCGTCATTCTTCTGGAAAGCCGGGATGGACCGGGATCTACCGGCCGCCCCCCGGGGCTTCGTTCGCCCCAGCCATGCGGCGTGTTCGAGAGACAGGCCAATGGGCGTTGGAGCGCTATCGGCCGCGGTTTTACGACGGCCGGATAAAATTCCTGCGAGCCGAGGTCGTCACAACTTTCCCATCGGATCCGGGTCCGGTCTGGGGGCATTTGGCGACCGAATTTGAAGTCGAAACCGTCCCTGGGCACCACCTCGGAATGTTAACAACGCAGTTCCAGAGTTCGGCGGCAGTCCTAACGCGTCATTTGAGATCTGGGCTGTGCCTGCAACAAAGTGCCTCTTTAGCTTGCTGATCGTCGGTCAAACTCCCGAGAGGATAAAATAATGCGAAAAATCATCGAAGGACTGATGTTCTTCCGGGACGGGAAGAAGACGTTTTTTGAGCCTGAAGCTTTTCCCTGGGTGGCGCCCATCGAATCAGAGTGGAAAACTATTCGCAAGGAACTGGATGCGCTCTTGGTGCGCCGGGGAGACATCCCGAATTTTCAGGATGTCTCAGAGGCGCAAAAGGTCCTGACGGAAGGTGAACAATGGAAGACCTTCTGGCTCTTTGCCTACGGCGAGAAAGCCGAAGAAAACTGCGCTCGATGTCCTGAGACGGTGCGCCTGTTGCAACGCATTCCTGGCATGAAGTCGGCGATGTTCTCCATTCTGGCACCGAGAAAGCACATCCCTGAGCATCGGGGTATGTATAAAGGAGTGCTGCGCTACCATCTCGGATTGATCGTTCCTGAGCCCAAAGGCGCCTCTCGGATTCGAGTAGGAAACGATATTCGGTCCTGGCAGGAAGGCAAGAGTCTCGTGTTCGACGACAGTCACCCTCACGAAGTCTGGAACGATGTGGATTCAGATCGCGTAGTGCTTTTCGTTGACTTGCTACGCCCAGTCTTCTTTCCTGTCTCTCTTTTGAACCGCCTGATTGTCTGGTTAATCGCCCACACATCGAGCATCACGGAACCCATGGACCGTATCAGGGACAAGGGCCGGAAAGCCTACAAAGAAGCAGCGGCTGGTTAGGATTTCCGCCGCGAGGGCCGCATGGTCAACGAGCAGCCGATCGCAACAACTCCCTCGCTGAGCGTTGTCATCCCGGTTTTTAACGACTGGGATAACCTAGACCATTGCCTGGCTGCGCTGGCTCGACAAACCAACGCACCAAACTTCGAAGTCATTGTCGTCGACGATGGAAGCGACTTTCCGATACCCGGCCAGTTGCTCAACTGGTCAGACTCGTACCCGCTCACAATTGTCCGGCAACCTCACACCGGAATTTCTTCGGCGCGAAACACAGGCGTTCGCATAGCGAAGGCCCCGGTGTTCGTCTTCGTTGATGCCGACTGCCGAGCCCAAGCCAATTGCCTTGCGGCTCTCGAAGCCGCTATCAACAAGTCACTGGCGCTCTCGAGCTTTCAACTCCGGCTGGTCGGTGATTGCTCTACGTTAAGCGGAAGAACCGAAGAGCTCCGGCTCGCGACTCTTCAAGAACATTTTGTGCAGCGCGACGGCTCTATTCGTTATCTAAATACGGCAGGCTTCGCCATCCGACGCACTAACGTAGACATCGAAAGGGGCCTTTTTGATCCTGCGGTGCTCCGTGGCGAAGACACCTTATTGCTGGTCCAGTTGATCCAGAGCGGACAGGCTCCTCTTTTCGTTCCAGACGCCGTCGTTGAGCACACCGTACCACAAGCGCTTACAAAATCCCTTCGGAAATGCTTTCGCTCCGCCTATTTGGAAGCGGGCACATACGAAATAATCGCGGCGAGCGGATTCAAGATTAGAATCAGTCACCCTGAGCGAATTCAACTGCTGCAATCCATGTGGAAGGCGTCTAGCGATTGTTCCATCCGAAGGCTGCCGTGGTTTATCCTCGTCTTCAGTCAGGCGCTCCAAAGGCTCATTTCCGTGGGGCACAGCTGGCTGACCCGCCCGGCCTGGATGCGGCGATCGCCCCAGCCGATCTTATAAACCGTTCGTATATCCTCCCCTCGAAAGTAGCTGAAGTCGTGAGCGAAGCCACCTACAAATCGATCTTTTTAACCACTCCCAAGGACATTGAACTAGAACCAGAGCCAATTCCACCCGATTGGATTTTGAGTGGCTCACCACAAGCTCGCTGCAAGAAGTTGGTTAGGAGTCACGATTCAACTTCGAGCATTGTGGTTTGGGACTGCACACCCGGCCGTTTTAAGTGGCACTTCAGCCAGGACGAGGCAATCATCGTGATCTCAGGTGAGGCTCTGATGATCAATGAGCAAGGCGAGGAACGCCGGTTCGGCGCTGGGGATTTGGGATTTTTCCCAGCCGGAACCTTCTGCACCTGGCAAGTCCAAGAACACTTCAGGAAAATCGGCGTACTGCGAGAGACGATGTGGCGTCCTCTTGGACTGGGTATCAAAGGATGGCATTGGCTGCTGCGGACAATAGGGCTGGGCGCAAAATCGCCGTTGGCGCTCGCTCTAGCCGCCTGGACATTGTCCAGACACTGGTAAAGTGCCGAAGACTTGACAGCCTATGAAACAGACAGCAAAACTCCGGCCTGGGGACCTGGTGGAAGTGAAATCTCCCGGTGAGATCCTACTAACTCTGGACGCCGATGGAACAGTGGGCCACCTGCCGTTCATGCCGGAGATGATCCAATTCTGCGGTGGACAATTTCGCGTCTCAAAACGAGCGATCAAAACCTGCTCTTCTTCGAAATCAACTTCGACCATGCGCGCTTTTCCCGCCGACGACGTGGTCCTGTTGGATAACCTGCGTTGCTCGGGCGCAGCACACGACGGCTGCCAAAAGGCCTGCATGATTTTCTGGCGTGAGTCCTGGCTCCGAAGAATCGAACACCGAGCTGGAGAATCGACCCAGGGAACCCCTGATAGCAGCGCAGAACTGCGGGCTCATCTGAAGACCACTGCTGGCACAAGCAATTATTTTTGTCAGGCCAGCGAGATCCTCAGAGCCACCACCCATTTGTCCCAGTGGCAGCGATTACAGAAATGCTTCGCCGACGTCCGTGCCGGTAACTGCGGCACAATGCAAATGCTGCAACGGATCATCGTATGGCTCTTCTGGAGAGCCCGGCGTGCGATTCTTGGGCAGCATGCGCGCGGAAACCAAAAGTCCACTCCCGCGGGAGGCCTTAACCTGCGCCCGGGAGAGCTGGTCGAAGTCAAATCGATGGACAACATCCTTGAGACGCTGAATGAGAGCGGACGCAATCGCGGCCTTTCATTCACGCCCGACATGCGCCTGCTCTGTGGACGGCAAAATCGAGTGCAAAAGCGGCTTGAGAAAATCATTGTGGATGGGACCGGGGAGATGCGAGAAGTCCCCAATACGGTGTACCTAGAAGGCGCGCACTGTGGCTGCGCGCACGTAGCGTTTGGCGGATGTACCCGCCAGGAATTCTCCTATTGGCGCGAGATTTGGCTTCGCCGAGCATGAACGATACGATCTCTTCGGTCCGTAATATTTCCGATACGGCTCGCTGGGTCGCGTATTTTCGGGCGCGGGAGACGGAGCGGGCTGACGCTCTCTTTCGTGACCCTTTTGCGGCGCGTCTGGCCGGTGAGCGCGGGTTTCACATTGCCAATACGCTGCCAGAGGGCAACAAACACGAATGGGCGTGGATCGCCCGCACTTACTTATTTGATCGGTTCATTGCCAGCGAGATCGAACAGGGCGCCGACCTGGTGCTCAACCTCGCCGCTGGCCTGGATGCCAGGCCGTACCGGATGCCGCTGCCCCCCAGCCTCCAGTGGGTGGAAGTAGATTTTCCCGAAATCATTTCTTACAAAGAAGAGATCCTGGAGGATGAGAGACCCGCATGCAACTTGGAACGCGTCTCTCTAGATCTGGCGGATGTGGAGGCGCGCCGCCGGCTGTTCTCCGATCTCGATTCTCGTGCGAAAAAGATTGTCGTTGTGAGCGAAGGTCTTCTCATTTACTTCGCTACTGAGGCGGTTGGGTTGCTAGCTAGTGACCTTGCGCAAGGAGCGCACTTCGTAGGCTGGATCGTTGATCTTGCCTCGCCCGGCCAACTCAAGTTGATGCAGCGAACAACAGGGAGACAACTCAGTGAGGCCGGTGCTGCTTTTCAATTCGGTCCACCAGAGGGCCCGAGGTTTTTCACGTCTTACGGTTGGGATCCAATAGACGTTCAGGGACTGTTGAAAACGTCGGCGCAATTCAACCGCCCTCCAGCGGAACTACTTTCCTTGTTGCCAGAGCCTAAGGGAATAGTGGGCAATTACCCCTGGACCGGTGTGTGTTTGTTGCACAAGCATTGCTTTTCCGAAGGACCAAATTGAAACCGACCGTTCTGCTTGCCACCACGGCTCGCTGGTTCCCCACAGCGCGCCTCGCCATGGCGTTAGCTAGTGCAGGTTTTCGCGTTGAGGCTGTATGTCCTTCAGCGCATCCGTTGACTAAGACAGGGGTTGCGAAGACGACCTACCGTTACCGTGGCCTACGACCACTGAGCTCGTTCGCCAACGCAATTGCGGCCGCTAAGCCCAATCTGATCGTTCCAGGCGACGACCTTGCGACTTTTCATCTACACCAGCTATATCAGAGGGAGCGAGAACACCGACGAAACGGCGATCTTCGCCCCTTAATCGAACGATCGCTTGGCGCTCCCGAGAGCTTCCCCATTGTGTTCCAACGAGCTGCTTTCTTGGAGCTCGCCCAGGACCTCAATATCCGGAGTCCGAGAACGGAAGTTGTTGCCGATTCGGCCGACCTGAGATCTTGGGCTGCGAGCGTTGGTTTTCCCATCGCCCTGAAGGCTGACGGGACATCAGGGGGCGACGGCGTGAAAATCGCTTTCAATTTAGAGGAGGCCGAAAGCGCGCTCCGAGCCCTCGCTGCTCCACCGCTGTTGGTTCGGGCCGTGAAACGTACCCTTGTAGATCAAGACGACACCCTCTTGCGGCCGTCCTTACTCCGCCGCCGCAGCATCGTAAACGCACAGGCATTTGTCGCGGGACGTGAAGCCACCAGCGCGATCGCTTGTTGGAAAGGCGTTGTTATAGGCAGCCTTCACTTCGAAGTCGTCAAGAAAGCGCAGGCCCATGGACACGCAACAGTTGTGCGCGTGATTGAGAACCAGGAAATGTCAATTGCCGCAGAACGGCTGGTTCAACGTCTGCATCTTTCGGGGCTTCACGGGCTCGATTTCATGCTTGAGGGGAAAACCGGGAAGGCACACTTAATTGAAATCAATCCTCGATCCACTCAGGTCGGACATCTCACGTTGGGATTGGGGCATGACCTTCCAGCCGCACTGTACTCAGCTGTTTCGGGCCGGCCGGTGACACCTGTTCGCAAAATAACGGAGAAGGAAACGATTGCCCTCTTTCCCCACGAATGGATACGGGATGAGACCAGCCCATTTCTGCGTTCCGGTTATCACGATGTTCCCTGGCAAAATCCGGAGCTGGTTCGGGCCTGCGTTCTCAGCCGGCGGAAGCAACACGCCTGGTACGCTCCAAAGGCCAGCCTGAAGTCTACACCGCCCGTCGAACTCCTCCCTCCTGACCTAATCGCCCCGGAATTAGACCCAGACGACCTCGTTGCCAAGGGTAGTCAATACCAGCGGTCAGAACTTCGCTCTTAATTTTAGATTTCGGCAGTTCATATGCAACTAATGACGGCGCCAGCAATGGATAAGGACACTCAGAGAGTGCGGGAGGAATGGGTGGTATCTTTGTTTCTACTCGCCTTCCTCATCTTCAACATTGTCACTGCGACTTCATACCCGTTTCCTCATCTTGATGAAAGCTTGCAAGCAGAACCCGCGATTAATTACATTCACGGGCAGGGCTTTGGTATCCGCTTTGATGAAATACTCGGCATGTATTCCTTTCTGCTCGTCCCATGGATGAAACTGTTTGGTCCTTCGCTTCAGTCCATTCGAAGCGCCGATATCCTTTCAATGACGCTGGCTTTTCTCGTACTTTGGTCGGCCGTGAAGCGCTTCAATATCGTACCTCTCGCGATATGGCGGGTCTTCCTCTTGACCGTGCTGGCTACCGAATACGGGATGATCGTTGTCTATCGAAATGGACGTTACGATGGCTTTGGCGCCTTGGTTTTGATGGTCTTGTTTTGGTTGATGTCGATTGAAGGCAGGCGAACGCGATTGTTTTGGCTCTTCATGGTCTGCCTGCTCCTTCCTTGGGCGGGAATGCAGTTTGTGCCGGTGTTGTTTACGGCTGGAGTCTTCCTTTTCCTCATTTTCCGTTGGCGATACTGGATGGAAATCGCCGTTTCATTTCTCGCCAGCGTGTTGGGCGCAGCAGGCTTTTTCCTGGTAGCGGCCGCCAACGGCAGGTTGTCGACCCTCCTGAAGTTCATAAGAGGGCAAAAAATCGGCATAGATATCATCTCCGATTTGATCCATCATGGGCAACTCATCCTTTACAATTATATTCCCGCCGATTTCAGTTTTCCTTTTCTTTTTTTCGCCGCAATCGTCGTGTTAGTCCATCTTCTGCGCCAAAACAAGATCAATCTGCGTTCGGGGATCGTTTTAGCGCTTCTATTTGACATTTTACTGAGCATCACTATGCTTACCGTCGCGAAACTTCCTACCTACTACAGCTATATGATCGTCATTCCGACTGCGGTTGCTCTTTGCTCCGGTCTAGCTCTATGCGAACCAGACAAGCTCAGAAACGCCGCCCTTATTTTGTGCGCTCTGAGTGCCGCCGCTGGAGCAGGGCTTCACGTGGCGGCATATCTTGGCGACTATCAGGATCGGAATTATTCACATTTGGAGCAATTCGTGGATCAAACCGTGCACTCTGACGACATTGCCTATGTGGACACCCCAGGATATCTGGCAGTAAGGCAACGGGCGCGGGACGCCTATCTCCCTGAGGCGGAAGGGCCTATCATTCCCTTGATGTCGCAGCGGCAGAAGGACGCCATTACGGTTCTTCTCATACCTTCGTCGGTATCGGAATCCACAATCAATGGTCTGGGCGGCCAGTGGCAGGAAACGGGTCAAAAGATTGCTCCAACTGGCCACAATATTTTTGGAAATAGAAGGATGGGATTGGTGACGTTCAGGCCGATCAACCTTACGGTTTACAGAAGACGTTAGAGTCGAGCGTTTATTTCATGAGTCCGACATTGTTGCGAATGAGTGTGCTCGCGACCTGCCTCCCAATATGCCTGTTTTCAGCGGGCCCCTCTAGCGACACCAAGATCCCGGGCTCTTGGGCTTGGAAGGCGGCCGCCTACCTCGATCAAAGGGCCGGCTGGTGGATGGCATGGCCAGTGGCTGCCCGCGATCACGGAACCTTCTGCATCTCCTGCCACACGGCCATGCCCTACGCGCTCGCGCGTCCTGCGCTTCGTAAGGCCCTCGACGAAGAGTCCGCCTCACCCAACGAACGCAAACTCCTGGACAACGTCACAAAGCGCGTACGACTTTGGAAGGATGCGGGGCCTTTCTACGGCGAAGAGTCCGGCGTCAACAAGAGCGCAGAGTCTCGCGGGACAGAAGCCATTCTCAATGCGCTAATCCTAGCCAGCAATGACGCCCGAAGGGGGAGGCTTAGCGACGATGCACGCGCCGCGTTCGATCACATGTGGGCGCTTCAACGCAGTGCGGGGGATGAAAAGGGTGCTTGGCCATGGCTCAATTTCGACAACGCGCCATTTGAGGCCGGGGACTCGGTTTACTATGGAGCATCCCTCGCCGCTGTCGCCGTCGGCACGGCGCCTGAAAGCTATCGCGCGACGCCCGCCATTCAAACAAATCTCAACCTGCTCCGGGATTACATCACCCGTAATAGCGCAACGCAGTCACTTATCAATAAGGTCGTAGCACTCTGGGCGGCTTCAAAATTGCCCAGACTTATGACCCGTAATCAGCAGCAATCCATCATCAATGAAGTTCTGGATAAGCAACGACCTGACGGAGGCTGGAGCCTGTCTTCTCTGGCTTGGACGTTGAGAAGCTCAAGTATTCGTTCCCTGGCCAAACTATGGCTCGTGTCTGAAGACAGCCCGCTAGATGTGAAAAGCGACGGCTACGCCACCGGCCTGATCACGTTCGCTCTCGAGCAGAATCGTTTTCCTCGCAGTGATCCTCATCTGCAGCGCGGGTTGGATTGGTTGGCGCATAACCAGAGCCAGACCGAAGGTGGATGGCCGGGCTACTCTTTGAATCACCATCGTCCTCACCATTTTATGAGTGATGCGGCGACGGCCTATGCGGTTCTTGCGCTGACCGGAACTAGTTCGCCCTGATTCCTAGTCGCTACGATCAGGGATAGGGTACGATCGCCTGGACCTCGTTGGAATAGGAGCTCGCCTCATTGCTGGAGTTCACCGCTGTCGTCACGTAATAATAGGTAGTTCCTGACGTCACCGTGGTGTCGACATAGTTGGTTCCAGCGACCAGCGACGAATTGACGATTATGTATGGCCCGCCTGTTGTGATCCCGCGATAAACGTTGTAACCGGAGACCGTTGAAGAGCTGGCCGTCCAATTCAGTGTCACTTGGTGATTGACCACGCACACCTCTCCCAAGGCTGCGTTCACCACCCGGCTCACCACCGTGGCGTTGCAAACATTCGGTAGATCGATATCGGCGGTGCAGGGCGGGCCGCCTGGGAGGTACATGTTTGTCGCCAATTGCACGTCAACAACGTTAACCACACCATCTTGGTTTAGGTCACAACGGCTGTAAGGGCCACCACCCCCACCGCCCGAACTCGCGGCTTTGAAGGAAACCGTGCTGCTGTCAAAGGTGCCGGATCCAGTATTCCATTGAGCGGCGTAAGTTCCGGCGGCAGAAGTGACCAGGTGCGCCCATCCAACCCCAAAGAAAGTGGAGTCGTTGGTGAACGGGTTTCCAGACATGATGCCGGTCATGGATGCTCCCGGCACCATAATAGAGATAACCACCCCGGCCGCCGTCGTTGTAACGGAGGCTCCTGTAGGCGTCGTGGTTGCCGGCTGGCTATTCAAGACTGACGTTTGGTCCAAGGGAGAGGAAAGATCGACGTTCGAAAACTCCCAGATAACTCCGCCTCCCGTGGATCCAGATGGATTTGGAGTGATGGTCAATGTGGTAGCGCCCGCGTTGCTGTTGTAGGCGTACCAAATGTCTCCCATGTCGCTGGAGCCATTAATGGATCTGGCGCTGCCGGCTTCAAAATAAGTATTGCTAGCGTTGTCCGTAATGCTTGTGATCGTCGGCGTAATGCCAAACGTCGAAGACCAGCCCACTACGATCAGGTGGCCGCTCCCTGTGGCAGGGATCGTACAAGTTGTCCCTGGGGAGGCGCAGGAGGTGACTTGGACCAGGCTGATCTGGGCCTGAGCGAGAAGCGAGAAGGATAATAAACCTGTAATCAGTAACAGACTGCGGACGTATGGAAGCGGAGTCAGTTTAGAACGCATATGATCGCTAGTTCTTCGCATCCAAAAGTACTCTCCTACACATTGGAAAGTTGAGTATAGTATTGTTCCATTCGCCAGCCTATTGCCGAGTCGCCGCAATTGGTCTCGCAGAATTGGTTAACTACTGATCTGAAAGGACTTACTACCATTAAGGTATATCCCCTAGTCTCGCGAACCCAAACCGATCCCAGAAGATCGCAAAGGTTGTGTATCTTCTTCAACTTCCAGCCCAGAAACCTGGTCGATTACAGTAACAGTACCGCTATGCCTGATGGTACCAGTACTTTGGTTTAGTTGCTATGGACGTAGTTCTAGTCCGTTTTGTTTCGCAGTAACCGGAAGATTTCTTCATCTCGGGATTTTCTCCGCCGGTCAGCCCCTTCCTACCTCCGTTCCACCCTCGCCCTTTTCCCTCGTGCTAACTTTGCGTTTCGCAGTCATGCGGGTGGAACCCTGCCTCGACTAACCGTTCGGGGCATTGTTAACAGCTGGAAGCATCAAGACAAAGCCGTGATCGAACGGAAGCACAGCTCGTTTGAACTGAGTATCCTCGCCCTGATCTGTATCCTTGTCTTGTGCGGTATCTGGGTAGCGGGGCTCTGGCCGTTCCATTCCCCAACGAATCAGATCGCTTGGCTTGCGGATACGAACGGTCTTCTTTTCGGCCGTCACGGAACCGCGTTTACCTCGGGCCCACTGGCCACTTCAAATTTGCAAGACGAAACATCCAGCAGCATTGAAATATGGTTGCAGCCTGGCGTCGTTGACGACTCCAGCACCATACTCGCGTTCTTTACGCCCCAGGACCCTCGGCAACGATTCGCTCTACGCCAATCCGATACCGATCTCGCATTGAGCATTGGATCTCAGAATGAACATATTCGAGCGAGAGTACCAAGGGTAGTATACGTTGACGACATCTTTCGCGAGCGAAAGCTGCAATTCATTGCCATCACATCTGGGGCGGAGGGAACAAAATTATATGTCGATGGCTCTGTCGTAAAAGTCATTCCACAATTCCGGCTCTCGGCAAGCGACTTCACGGGGCAACTCGTCCTCGGCACCTCGCCTGTCGTAAACGATAGCTGGCCAGGTCAATTGCGCGGACTTGCATTCTACGAAAACGAGCTTTCTGCCACCCAAGTTTCTCGGCACTACGAAACCTGGACAAGGCAGGGACGCCCTGACCTTAGCCAAAATGAACAGGTTCTCGCGCTCTATCTCTTTGATGAGCGACAGGGTCACGTAATCCACAACGGCGCCGGTTCGGGAGCTGACATTCAAATCCCGGAGCGATACAAGATCCTGCGCGAGAAGTTCTTGGAGCCGCCGTGGAAGGAATTTAATCGTCGCTGGAGCTATTGGAAGAACGTTGGGATCAACATTGGCGGATTCATTCCGCTTGGCTTCTTCTTTTGCGCCTACCTGGCTTTGGCAGGAAAGATTAGCCGGCCAGCGCTGGTGACCGTCATTCTCGGCGCAGCAGTGAGCGTGACAATCGAAGTCCTGCAGGCCTATCTTCCAACTCGAGACTCTGGCATGACGGACATCATCACAAATACTTTGGGGACAGGCCTCGGAGTGATTCTGTACCGTTGGAAAGCCGCTTTGCTCATGAAAATTATTCGTCGCCTTCGCTCCGTCACAGCGTAAGTGAATGAGATAAGAAAAAAGCTTGCTGCATCACTCGAAGTGGACTAGAATGTGGCCTAGTCCTTGGTTGCCATCTGGCGCCAGAAAGGTAGTCAATCGGCCGTGACTGACAATAACAAACCCCTAGAGCAAGAAGTTGAGGCACTTTCGCGACGATCGCTCGCCAAGAAGATCGCTTATGTTGCTCCGATCGCGTTCGCCGTGATCGCCGCGTCTGTTCAGCCTCTCGCAGCTAGCTCCGGCGGCATCGAGTAGGGCCTACCAGATGGGCCCAGCGCGAGGGCTGCAAAAAGAATCCGCACCCGGTCTCGTGGGGGAAAGTGTGCTGATTCGCCGAACCGAAGTCGAAGGACACACTCTTCCCGATCAAAGCTGTCTTCTTTTCGATCAGAGAAGTCGAACCTCCCTCCCAATAAACGAATCCGCAGGCAGAATATGGCACCTTTGCGACGGTAACCACACCCTCGACCAAATTGTCGACGATCTCGCATCGATATATGACGCCGAGCGAGCTCAGATCGACAATGACGTGCGCGAGTTTCTAGCCTTCCTGGAGCGGCATGGTTTCGTGGAGAGGCACTCTTCTTTCCAGTGAGCCTTGCTCCGCTACAACAACCCGCCGCGGACGACTCTTTTTGCGTGCACGGCTTCCCTTTCGTGTTGCGCACGAACTTTGGCGAAGCGCGTGACTCGTTCGCCAGGCTCTATCGGCAGTTCCTAAACCCGAGCGGCGCCGAAATCGGAGCTGAAGCCGTTGTATGTAATGAGAGCGACAGATTCCGCTGGGGCCTTCAGGAAAAGACTGGAGCCAGCGTAGATCTTGGTAGCGCTCTTTGGAGTTTGGAATCGGCCCTCTGTGAAGCCATTCTTCGTTCCCAACAGACATGGATCGCGATTCATGCTGCCACGGTTTACTCCGGCAACTCAGCTGTGATGCTGATCGGGCCCTCCGGAGCTGGAAAGAGCACGCTGAGCGTCGCATTAAGCCGGCGAAGCTTCACGCTCGCTACGGATGATGTCGCCTTCATTGATCCAGAGACGCTGGAGGTTCATCCGATTCCGCGTTGTGTTCATCTCGATCGGCGAAGCGTGGAGCTTCTCGACGCCGACGGCGTCCGACTTCCCGAATCCTGGAAGCGCATCTCCTTCGTTGCCCCCGTTGATCTTAACAGCCGGCCCATCCCCCGATGCAGAGCGGGCTTGTTGATCTACATTGCCGCGCCGCGGGCAGAACGCCCGTACTTCAAACCAGTTTCACAATCTGAGATGGCCGCCCGTCTTCTCAGCGAGACAGGACAAGGGCCGCTCTCGGACTCTGAGGCTCTCCAAGTGCTCGCCAAGGTATCGAGCTCAGCAGCTTGTTTCAGCTTGATTCCCGGTTCGCTCTCTGAAACTGCCGACGCGGTGTCGGATCTCATTTTGAGGCATCGAGTGGCGGAGTTTGGGTGAGCGTGTATGCCGTCCGTTCAGGCGAAGCAGTTTAGCCGTCAAGTCCCGACTCTCCTGCATTTCTTGCGAAGAGAGACCGATCGTCTGGATTGGCCAGCCAATGAGACGGAGTGGCAAGCCTTTGCAAGACTCTGCGAGTATCACCAGGTCACTCCGTTCGTTTTCTGTCAACTGAAGGCAACCGAGAATGGACCACCGGCGGGCTTGCTGGAGTATTTGCGCCGGCGCTTCTATGAGATTTCCGCCCGCAACTATCGCCTGGCGCAAGAAGCGGTCGACCTCGCATCTCTTTTGCAAGAGCAAGGCATTCCTGTATTGGCATACAAAGGGCCTGCAGTGGCCATGGCCGCGTACGGGAATCTCGCTTTGCGCCAATTCCAGGACATCGATTTGGTGATCCGAGATCGGGACCTTTCCAAGACCATGGACCTGCTGACGCACCGCGGCTTCGACCTCGCTCCTCATTCCTGTCAACCTGACAATCCCAAAGACGTCTCTCGCAGCCACGAAGCCACGCTGAGCGCTCCGGACAAAACCTTTTTCATCGATCTTCATTGGCGCCTGGCTCCCGAACAGGCGCAAGCCTTCTGTCCTGACATAGAGAAGATGTGGGATCGAATTGAGACGATCCGGTTACCCCAGGGGAACGTTGATACGTTTTGTCGCGAGGACCTGTTCGTGGCTTTGTGCTGTCACGGCGCCGTACATCGCTGGGGGCGTCTCAAGTGGCTCTTGGACGTTGCGGAAATTTTACGGGATCCCGCAGGTTTGAACTGGGACCGTATTGAGACGATGACGTTCGAATGTCCATTGGCGCGATCGGCGATAAGCCTCGCAGTTCTCCTGTCCGCTGATTTGCTGCACGCTCCAATGCCAGTCGCCTTGCCTATCGAGGTACAGGCTGCCGAACGCGTTCGAGTTGTCGCCACAGCGATCTCTGCGGAACTCTTTACCCGAGGACACACCACGGGGAACAATCACACAGCACTTCTAGGGCTGGAGGGGAGCATCGCGTCCTGGATCGATTACCTATGGGTTAGATACCCCAAATGGTTCTTCGAGCACGCGATTGTTCGTATAGATGCCAAGGATCGTGCTCTCATTTCCCTACCCCAACAGCTCGACTTCCTCTACTACATCATCAGGCCCATTCGCCTGGTCGGTAAGCACAGCATCCGCGCGGCCCGGCTAGCCGAACTCTCAACTCGCCGTTGAATGTCGATCAAATGAATGGAGTATGTCTATAGTACTACTGTAGACAAAGTACTGCTATACGTGCTACAGTACCTGGGTTCCGTAAGGAAGTCGACTATTCACATAAGTTGATTAAACTTGTCGAATCAAAAAGGAGAGCTAAGATGAGATCAAATTCTGTCCCTTTATTGGTTAAACATGTGTCGATGGTTGGTTTGGCGCTTGCGGTTGTTCTGTTGACCATCCCACAGGCTCAGGCCCAAAGTTTCAGCGTGATCTACAGTTTCACTGGCGGAGCTGACGGGGGAAATCCCACGGATGGTTTCGTGATCGGTTCGGCGGGAAACCTTTACGGCACGGCCAGTGTTGGCGGGGCGTACGGAGCTGGGGTCGTCTTCAAACTAAGCGAAACTGGAGCAGAGAACGTGCTATATAGCTTCACCGGCGGCGCCGATGGAGGGAACCCCAACGCACGTCTGATCTTTGACGCCTCCGGCAACCTTTATGGAACCACGTTCTCTGGAGGGGCAAATGGTGCTGGCATCGTTTTCAAGTTCACACTGGCTGGTGCTGAGACGGTGCTGTACAGCTTCAAGGGCGGCACGGACGGAGCGAACCCTATCGCGAAGCTAGCCTTTGACGCAGACGGCAATCTCTATGGAACGACCTCTGCCGGGGGAGCTTACAACGGCGGAACGGTATTCGAGTTGAGCAAGGCCGGTACAGAGACTGTGTTGCACAGCTTCGGAAGTGGCACCGACGGGACTGACCCGGTGGCCGGCGTCACGCTCACGAAGAAGGGCGCGATTTTGGGGACTACCGCAGCGGGCGGCGCTTCCGGAGACGGCACTGTCTTCTCCTTGACTCCGTCGCAGTCCGGGTGGAAGGAAACCATTCTGCATTCCTTCGCTCTCGGTACCGACGGGGGCACGCCCTACGCTGGATTGGTCTACGATCAGTCCGGAAATCTTTACGGAACGACCACCGCCGGCGGCCAGGGCGGCGAGGATGGCGGGGGTACAATTTTCAAGCTGACACCTTCTGGTGGTGAATTAACTTTTAGCGTTCTGGACGGTTTAGCGGGCTATGGTATTTCGGGAACTTATCGCAACGTTTTACTGGACGCATCGGGGAATATTTACGCCACCACGCATTGCGACGGCACGTATTCAGCCGGAACGGTTTACGAGCTGACACCCTCCGGGAGCACGTGGAATTACAACCCGCTCTACGAATTTACCGGTGGCAGCGACGGCCTATACTCTTTCAGCAACCTGGTTTTCGACAAGCAAGGCAATCTCTACGGTACGACGAAATACGGTGGCGCACATGGCTACGGAGTCGCCTTCAAAATCACGCCTTAGTTGAACTCAAGGGCACCTCTCGCTAACACGAGTTCCAACGATCGCCTCCCGCCCTTTTCGGATAAAACGAAGCGGGCGCAATTCAGGACGGGCATCCCTCAATTGCAATCACAGCCGCAAAACGGAGATTTCGAGAGTTCTAAGACTCTGCTCCCGAGAACTCCCCGAGCGACGGAGCCCTGCTTGGGCGGCTTGATTTCGTGAGCTGCCCGCGGCGCAACGCCGGTCGCATTGCCGCGCAGAATTGAATAGCTGCGTCCATGTTTTGCTGGCGCACTTCCAGGTTTGGCTCCAGCGACCAATTGCCGCGATCACGCATGTTTCCAACCACAATGCCATCGCTGCGTGGATTAATATCCGTAAAAGCAGCGTCTTTGGACAGACGCCCCGAGACGCGGTAGTTGAGTTCCGGCTGTGGAACACATAGCGTGAGCTGGCCTTTGATCGGCTCAATCTCGTTATCGTTGAAGAGTGTTTTAGAACCCAGACCGGTGCAGTTCACAAGCAGCGACTCCGGCAGCGACATCAAATCGCGCAATGTATCGAATTTCCGGATGACGATCTTGCCTCCGAAAATCATGAAGTCGCGTAGCAGCCGATCGAGATAGAGATTCGGCTCAATCCCGAGCGACGGGCTGCGAATCGCATATTTTGTCGGAAATGGATGGTCCCCGGGTCCGAGTATCTCTTCGTTGCGCTCGGGCCAGAGTGGTTGAGGAAGCAAATCGCCGCCTTCCCCGTATCGATCCCGGATGCTGTTTCCCGTAACCGACCGTGGGTCAATGTCGGTAGCCGCGTAACTGTCGATCCAATAAACGCCGTAACCCGGGTGATCCACCAGAAGCTGGAGCTCGCGGTAGGAGATTTCCGCGGCTCTTCGAAACTGCGCATCCCACTCGGGGGTGCGCCGGGTAACCAGACCGGAGGTCGGAGTGAAACCCGCCCACGACATGTTGGAAGTAGTGTCGGGAGGGATTGCCATCGCGTAGATGGTGACTTCAAACCCCCGGCGCTGAAGCTGTCTGGCGGCGGTCAAACGAGGCGATCCACAACCCAGCACAGCCGCGCGGCGCGTAGCCTGGTCCAAGGCTATGTCGGCCACCATGGCGCCGCAGCCCCAAGCCAAGGACATTCCCGCGCCGCCAAAACCGTAGTCGTGAATTACGGTCTTGTCGTCGAACTTCTCGGCCCTGAGAACAAAGCCCGATTCCCGGTGCGGACGCAGCCCGACGGTAGTACGAATAACGCGATCCCAGGAGATCCTCGGGACAGCCAAACTGGGCGCCCCACCGACTGTGTCCGATATTCCCGCAGCTGGACCGGGCGCCGGACCGGGAGCCGGAGGCACGGCGGTGGCGATTCTCCTCGGCATGCACCCGCTGAGCGCAGCGTTGGCGAGTGCGACGCCGCCGGCCGCAAGAAACGCACGCCGGTCTACTTGATTAGAACCGAACCCGCTCATCCGCCTAACACGGTGGGCTTGCGACGATGCCAATCGGTGGATTGCTGGTAGGCATACGCGATGGACAAAACCACCGGTTCGCGAAAGGCTGGTCCCACCAGCTCCAGGCCGATAGGCAGGCCGTCCTTCGAGAATCCGCATGGCACGGTCATCGCGGGTGTGCCGAAATGATTGAAGGACCAGGTGTTGCTGTGCGGGCGCCGGTGTGTTTCATTCACGGTCTCTGAAATCAGCGGTGCGGGTTCCCGCATGGTAGGCAGAGCCAGGATGTCCACCTGTTCGAAAGTTCGCCGGATATCGCGGCGGCACTCGCGAATCCGCTTCAGCGTCTCGACGTACGGAACCGTTTCCACCAACTTGAGGTGGTTCATCTGACGCTGGGACCACGGGTGATACAGCTCGGGAGACTTGTCGAAGAAAGGCTTTTGATAGTGGTAGAGCTCCACGTCATACTCTCCCTTCTCGGCTATCTGCAGGCGCGGAAGAGTAACGTCCCGGACTTCGCGCACCTTACCCTTCAGATGGCGAATCGCTTCTTCCACTGCGGATGCTACGTCGGGATGCAGGTCTTCAAAAAAATAGTCGCGCGGCACGCCGATCCGCAAGTTTGCGATGGAAGCGCGCAACGCCGACGAATAATCCGGCACTGGCTCGGCCAGCGTGATCGCGTCATTGGGATCGTAGCCTGCAATCACTTGCAGGATAGCGGCGGCGTCTTCGACGCTTCGCGCAATAGGGCCGATGGTATCCATCGAATAAGCGGAAGGAACCACGCCACGCGTACTGACGCGGCCATAAGATGTCTTGAATCCCACCACGCCGCAGAAAGCGCTTGGTATCCGCACCGAACCGCCATCGTCGCTTCCCACCGAGCCGAAACAAAGCCCGGCCGAAACCGCCGCAGACGAGCCTGCCGATGACCCGCCCGTGATTCTGTCCAGATTCCACGGATTGTGCGCTGGGCCGAAGCAGCCCGTAGTGCCGGTGCCTTCGAACGCCATTTCATCCAGGTTCAGCTTGCCGAGGAACACGGGGCCCGCTGCCTTGAGTCGCCGCGTGACTTCCGCGTCTTCGGCCGGCACGCGATCCTTGAAAACGCCGGCCGCCGCCGTGGTTTTAATTCCCGCGGTGTCGATGTTGTCTTTGAGCGCGATGGGAACGCCGTACAGCCGGCTCGGGACGCGCCCTGCCTTGCGCTGCCGGTCGCATTCCCGCGCTTGTTCGAGGGCCGATTCCTCAGTCAGTGTTATGAACGAGTTTAAACTCGGATCAAGCTTGTGGATTCGAGCCAGGCAAAGTTTGGTTAGTTCTTCGGAGGACACCGTTCCTTTGGCGAGCGCTTGAGAGGCTTCTGTGAGCGTCCACTCCAGAGGATCGGACGCGGCCTGCGCACTCGTGACGGCGGCGATCGCGGCGGCCCCGGCGAGCAGGGTGCGGCGCGTAAGGTCGTCAGAACTCATAACGCCCTCCAAATTGGAACACGCGCGGAGTATTGAGTGTGCCATTGTACTTGCCGAACGCAACTTCGTTGCTTAGGCTTAACGACATTTGGTTGACGTCGAAGCGAACTGAATTCGTGATGTTGAAGGCTTCGGCGCGAATCTGAAAGCTGTGCTTTTCGTTGTAAAACATGCGAAACCGCTTAGAGAGCCCGGCATCGATGGTAAAGAATCCGTCGCCGCGAAGTGTGTTTCGGCTACCGCTTTGACCCGGAAAAGTAAGTTCGAAAGCGTTGAAAGCAGCCGTTGGATTCGGAAACATATTGGGGCCGCCTGTCGACGAGTTGTTAGTTGTTCCTTGTTGAACCTGTCCAATCTGGGTCGCAAACGGCGGGTAATTCCAATTGGTAGGCCAGTAACCGCCATTGTTTACTCCGATCGGCAAGCCGGAGGACTGACGCCAGATGGTGCTGAGCTGCCAACCGCCGATCACTGCGTTCCAAAACTTATTGGATGTGCCGCCCAGATAGTGTCCACGCCCGAAAGGAAGCTCCGCCACCATGAACGCACTCACCAGGTTGCGTACATCATAATCGCACACGGCGTGCTCCTGACCCGGATTCCAGGGGTTTTGAATCAAGCCGAGCCCCGAACCTTGCGGTCCGTTGGGGCCGTCGGATTCACGGGTGGAACCCAAATCCATGCATTTGGAGAGAGTGTAGTTCAGATCGAATTGCAAACCATTACTATACTGCTTGCGCACCGTGGCCTCGAAGGCATGGTAGCTGCCCGACCCAATGGAGCGAAACGCGGTAAGCGCAACGTATTGAGGATTGTAAAGCGCGTTGGGACCGAGGATGCTGCAGGGAGAGCAGCCGGTGGCGCTGGCGTCGATCACTTGCAACGCAGTCGTGTCGCTGGCCGGATTCTGGCTCCAGGCATTCTGGTAGATGTTCTGCGTGGCGGTCAATCCTCCGCCCGCATAGCCAGGAAAAAGATCTTGAAACCACGGAATGGAAGGCACCTTGTTGGCAGGAAGATTTTCGCGCACATATTGCTGCATGATGGTCGCCGCCTGAAAATAGGTCTGACCGGACTTCGGATCCAGCAAGTTGGTGTACATGCCCACGTCATCGGCCACCAGCGAACGGCGTGAGAGGCGGCCAACGTAGGAAGTCTCGATATGGAAGCCGTGCGGTAAATCGCGGCCGATACTAAAATCGATGTTCATTGTGTACGGGCTTTGCATGCTGCTATCCACCCCCGAGGTGGCAGCGAAGGCGTCTGGCGCCACCTGCGGAAAACCGCCGGCCGGCGCGGCGGGCAAAAGGCCGGACGGAATCTGGTTGAGACTAATGAAACGTGGCACGGTCTGATAGGTTTGCGTTCCAGCATTTTGCAGTGTGGAGGAGAAGCCCAAAGACGTCGCGTCGGAGATCCGGATGAGGCTCTGGCCAAACTCGTCGTAATACATACCGAAGCCGGCTCGAACAGAAGTCTTGCCAGGTCCTCCGAACAGCTTCTTGAGCCATCCGGAATCGGACTGTGGCGAAAAGGCCATGCCGACCCGGGGGGCGATATGGAGTTGAAACGGATAGAGCGAGTGCCCGCCCGGAGCGTCCGCGAGTTGGAAGCTGAGCGGAGTAACCATCGATTGCGGTAATCCCTGTTCGGCTAGCCCTTCGCGATCGTTGGCCCAAACGCCCAGTGGAATATTAGTTGAGGTCTGGTATCCGTTTACTTCGTACAGCGGCGGATCCATATTGATATGCGCACCGGCAGAAACTGTGAACCCACGAGTCACCTTCCAGGTGTCCATAAAGAACGTCTCAAATTCGTTGTCAGCGAAATCGCGGCTAATGCCTTGGCCTTGCGGCAGTAGGGCGCCCTGCTTGTTGTAGTTGTAATCCGCAGTTCCCTGCGATACCAATCCCAACAGGTTCACCATCTGTTGGGTGTAGTCGCTTAATGTGTTTGGATTCACGTCGGGCTCGAGCAGATACCGGGCATTGTCGACAAACCAGCCGGGGGTCATCGTCGCGTCGCTGTATGAATTGGCGAATGACAGCCGATGGGTGCGAATGAATCGTATCGATGCTCCCCAGACAACGGTGTGCGCGCCGTGCGTCCAGGTCAAGTTTTCTTCGATATCGTGGACCGGGACCTTCACGCTGAGAGGTGTGGTGGACGCTACCGGGTTATCCAGACTCGTGAACCCGACGATCGGTTGTGTCTGGACACCCGTGTTGTCGTAAGCCTGCCGCGTAAATCCGTAGCGAAGGCTGTTTACGAGCGACGGCGTGATGATCCAGGTATAGCCAAGCGCGATTCCTTTGGCGTTCTGGATAGTTACCGATGAATCGGCCTGCCCGGGAAACTGCGGCAGCCCATTCGATATACTGCTGCCAGCGCTGGTGCTGGTGGGAACGTAATGATCGTTCTGAAGTTGCCCCCGCACGAAGAGTGTATGTCTGCCGGCAGCGTCGATCTGGTAGTCGGTTCGAGCGATGTAGGTGTCGTAGGTGAGCGGCACGGAAGCATTAAAACGATACCCCGCGGTATTCAGTCCGTCCCCGACGGTATTGTCGTTCGGCGCAGGGTACGACTGCAGGAGTTGGAGCACGGCCTGGCTTTCCCCAATGTGTTGCGGGTCGATCTGTAGAATCTGAGCCGGCGTGAGCTGCGTGGTCCCTCCACTCGTGTTCTCGTAAGTGAAAACGCCCTGACGGAACAGCATGTTAGGAACGATGCGGACAGCGCTGCCCTGGCTGGCATCCCTGCGGCCTTCGAAGTTCAGGAAGTAGAACAGCCGATTCTTCTTGATGGGACCTCCGATGGATGCGCCGAAAATGTTGCGAATGAGCTGTTGGCGCGGAATGCCGTCCGCATTATTGAAGAAGGAATTCGCGGAGGTATCGGTGTTTCTGGTGTATTCGTAGAGCGACCCGTTGACGGAGTTGGTTCCCGACTTGGTCACCAGCGCCACTTGCGCCCCGGAGCTGCGGCCCACGTCGGCCCCTCCGTTGGTGGTTGTGGTTCGAAACTCCTGGACCGAATCGAGCGTCGTTCGCAAAACGCTGGTAAAAGCACTTCGAAACTGTTGGTCATTCACGTCCACGCCATCCAGCGTGACGTTGCCTTGATCGCTCTTGCCACCGTTGACGGATCCGCTGCGATAATCGTCACGCTGGCTGGGATCTCCGAAGTAGGTGACGCCGGGCTGAATGGAGAGAAGCCCAATTACGTTTCTAGCGTCGAAGGGCAGTTCGAGAATGGGACGCGTGCCGATCGCGTTGCCGAGAGTTGCGTCCTGGGTATTGACTTGCACGGTATCGGCGGTGACCGACACACTCTGCTGCACCGCGCCTACTGTGAAGTGAATGTCCACGGTGGCTGGAGTATTCACCAACAGACGAACGTCCTTGACCACAGCCTCGGAAAAACCGGTTGCTTGCGCCGTCACCTGGTAGGTGGCGGGCTGCATCTGGGGAAACGAGTAGCGGCCTTGTGAGTCGGTGGTAGCGGTACGCTTCTGGTTGGTTTCCGAGTTCACCGCCACAATCTCGGCTCCCGGCACGACACCGCCCGACGGATCGGTGACAAGTCCGGTTAACGATGAAGTCGATTGGGCCTGCAGATGGGCAAGCGCAAGTACAAGCAATATTGAGATTGAAAGAGCCTTCATTGTCGATCCTTTTGGTCCTTCGTTCATCCTGAGACGCTTCTGCTGGGTCAATGGCGAGACGAGTGTTGTTGGGGATCACGTCAACAAAGACGCGGCCAGGCATGCCGGGCGGACGTGCAAGGCATGCAACAAACTGAAAAAAGATTGTACAGAAGCCGTAACGGATCGTCAAGCAATTTCTCGCGACGGCTTCCCGGGCCGGCCTGCATCGCCGGCCTGCATCGCATTGACAAGCCTGGAATGCTTGGCTATTCTTCTCTCTTGCCAGTGCTTGCAAAGACTGCAAAGTTTAGGCCACTCTTTATGCGTATGATGAAACTTTCGAATACACCACGGCTCACTGTTCTGATTACCCTAACGACACTTGCTTGGGCACAGCAGCCTGATTCCAAGCGACCGAGGGAAATCGGATATCCGCTGCCTGCTCACGGCCGGCACGGCATGGTGGCTTCCTCCGATCGGATCGCCTCAAGCGTTGGACTGGATGTATTGAAGCGCGGTGGAAATGCCGTAGACGCGGCTGTCGCGGTTGCCCTGGCCCTGGCGGTTACACACCCCAGCGCCGGCAACTTGGGCGGCGGAGGTTTCATGCTGATCCGGATGGCGGACGGGCGAGCAGGCGCGATTGACTATCGCGAAACCGCGCCCGAAAAGGCATCGCATGACATGTATCTCGGCGCCGACGGCAAGCTTGTGCCGCAGCTTTCCACCTCCGGTTATCTCGCTTCGGGAGTGCCCGGAACCGTCAGCGGACTATCGCTTGCGCTATCGAAATTCGGCAAAATGCCATGGGCGGATGCGGTAGAACCGGCGCGGAAAATTGCAGCCGATGGATTCGCGGTCAGCTACACCCTCGCGGCCGCGTTACGAAGCTCGCGCGCAATCCGTGCTTTTCCCGAAGGCAAGCGCATTTTCCAGCGCGACGGAAAGTTTTATGAGGAAGGCGAGGTGTTCCAGCAGCCCGAACTCGCCGCCACATTGGGTCGCCTGAAGTCGAACGGACCGCGAGAATTCTGCGAAGGCCAGACAGCGCAATTGCTGGCCGCCGATATGCGCGAACATGGCGGCATCATCACGCTCGACGATCTCAAGAACTATCACGCCGTCTTACGGGAGCCACTGAAGGGCACGTATCGAGGCTACGACCTGCTGAGTATGCCGCCTCCCAGCTCAGGAGGCGTCGCGTTGTTCGAAATGCTCAATATCCTCGAGCGCTTTCCAGTCCCCTCCATGGGTTTCGACTCTTCCGAGAAGGATCACCTGCTCATCGAAACAATGCGCCGCGCGTTTGCCGATCGCGCCGAATTTCTCGGGGATACGGATTTCGTCAAGGTCCCGGTCTCAGGCCTTATCGACAAACAATATGCGTCGCGCTTGGCCCAGACCATTGACTCCGCGCATGCCACTGCCAGCAGCATCATCGGGCATGGCGAACCGGCTCGCGAGGAGCGCCCCGAGACTACGCATTTCACAGTGGTGGATGCGGACGGCAATGCCGTCTCTAACACCTACACGCTGAACGGCAGTTTCGGCAGCGGAGTGGTGGTGCGGGGCGCGGGCTTTTTTATGAACAACGAGATGGATGATTTTGCCGCCAAGCCCGGCGAGCCCAATATGTTTGGGCTCATTCAGGGCGAAGCCAATTCCGTGGCCCCTCACAAACGTCCCTTATCGGCTATGACGCCAACTCTGGTCCTCAAGGATCAGAAATTGATCTTGGCCGTCGGGAGCCCTGGCGGACCGACTATCATTAATACGGTACTTCAGGTAATTCTGAACGTATTCGACTATCACATGAATATTCAACAGGCCGTGAACGCCCCTCGCCTGCATCATCAATGGAAGCCGGACGTGATCGCCTTCGAACCGTTCGGGATTTCTGAAGATGTACGACGGGCGCTCGAAAAAGAGGGGCATCATTTCGCTGATCAGCCGGGTTATATGGGCGACGCCGAAGCCGTCATGATCGACCAGGGGACGGGCTTGCGGTGGGGCGCCTCGGATCCCCGCAATGCTGACTCAGCTGCCTTGGGCTATTAAGCGGCATTTTAATAAGGACGACTTTGTATTTGCACATGGGAGCCGGTGAGTGACAAAAACGACCCTGGAGCAGCTTGCTGAAAAAGCGCAGGTTTCCATCAGCACCGTCTCTCGCGTCCTAAATGGCAAAAAAGGAGTGAATGAAGGTACACGCCGTCGCGTGCTTTCCATCCTACGAGGGGCCGACTACGGAACTGGCGATGGGTTGGCCGCCACGCGCACGAATCGCACCATCGGCGTGTTGGTGCCGGCGGCTGCCCAGCACTGGGGGCTCCATTCCAATTTCATCCGCGAGGGCCTGCAAGCGGTTACCGACATCGGCCGCCAATCGAATTACATCACTATGGTGGGCGCATTCAGTCCGGATTTAGGCGATCGCGCCGAGGACCGCATGATCGTGGATCGCGAGTTCGCCGGTGTCCTGCTCTTTCGTACGCGCGACGAAGAACAGGATTCCAAGCCGTTTCGCGATCACAATATTCCCTATATTGTCGTGAATCGGCTGCTGCCGGGAACGGCCATCCATTATGTCGGCGTGGACCATTGCGAGGTGAGCCGGCGAGCCACAGCTTATTTATTGGGGAGCGGCTACCGGCGCATCGGAATCCTGTTGGGCGACACCCATTACATCAGCCACCAACTTTATTCCCGCGGTTACGAAGAGGCTCACACCGAAGCGGGCATGACAATCGATCCGTCGCTGATGGCAACCATTGAATTGAATGCCGAAGAGGGCTACGCCGGGACACAGCGATTGATGAAACAGCGCAAGCCGCCCGATGCGCTTATTGTTCCGAGCGACCGGTCCGCTATCGGCGCATTGAAGGCGATGCGTGATCTCCACATCAAAATCCCGGCGGACGTCGGACTGCTGTCGCTGGATGGAACCAATGAAACCGTTTTCGCCAATCCACCGCTGACCGCGGTGGAGATGCCTTGGTACGAAATGCTGGCGCTAGGAACCACGCTGCTGATCCGCATGGTGGAGGACCGGCCTCCCATTGAACAAATCGGGATTCGTTTTGCCTCTCGGCTGGTAGTCCGTGAATCCACCCGCGCGCGGGCCTAATCCTCGGGCCCTTCGAGCTTCCATACCCCCCGCGGGCGCAGCACAAACGTGTAATAGAGAGCAGAAATAACAACCAGTCCGAGCGTTACGAATAAGCTCGGCCGGCCCATCGCCGGATCCAGCCAGCTGGTCCAAACCACGTAAAGCATGACCACTAGCGCCGCGATGGGCGCGAGTGGGAACCACGGCATGCGGTAATGCCCGTGCGCCGTTCCACTTCGCCATCGCCCGACGAGAGCTGCCATACAAAGCGCGGAATATACCAGGATCAGTCCACTTCCGGTCAGCAATAACAGCACGCTATCAGGTACCAGACACGCCAGCGCTGCAAGCACACCGCACACAATTGCGGCGACCCAGGGCGAATGAAACCGCCCATGAGTCAATGCCAGTGCTCTACTGATCGGGCCAGGCCACACCCTGTCGCGCCCCGTGCTGAACATCACCCGCGCGGCCAACAACAGAACCGCAATCGTGGCATTAAAGATCGCCAACGCCACTCCCAGGCTCACGGCGGTATTGATCGCCGCTCCGCCCCGCGCTGTAATGAACTCGCCAAACACGTTCTGGGCCCCCAGCAGGGTCTTCAAGTCCGACGCGCCCATTAGCACCGCAGTCACGGGCAATAGCTCCATGATTACGGTGATTGCCAAGGCCCACAGAATGGCGCGCGCGACGTGCTGTTCCGGTTCGTGCATTTCCTCGCTGAAATTCACGGCGGCTCCGAAACCGTTGTAGGCAAATATCGCGATGGAGGTGGTCATACCAATCATCGCGACCGGCGCATGCACCAGCGAGCCCGCGCTTAACAGCACTGGATGCAGGATCAAATCGCTCAAGGGCCGGCTGATATGGAAGAAGCCCAGGGCAACCACCACAATCAGTGCGATCATCTCCACCAACAGAAATGAGCCGGTCAGCGCGGCATTGGTGCGGATATTGAATGTCCCGATCAAGGTGGCAAGCGCGATGGTCAAAATCGCGGTTGGAATCACCGGAAGGTGCAAATTCAGCACGCCGAGATACTCGGAAATGGCTAGCGCCATCACGGCGGGAATCAGCAGGCTGACCACCAGATACACTCCCATCACGATGAATCCCGGCAGCGGTCCCATCACGCGGCCGACAATCGCATACTCGCCGCCGGCCAGCGGGTAGGCTGAAGAAAGCTCGGCATAAACGTACGCCATGAACAGCCCGACCACCGCTGCCAGCGCCATACTGAGGAACGCGCCAGACCCGCTGGTCATCAGGAGACCCGGGACAACGGTGAAAACCGATGAGGCTGGCGTGGATACCGACAAGGTGATCAGCAGATTGCCAAGCACCCTCATGCTGCGTTGGAGCCTACCTTTGGCAGTTACTGCCTGCATGAATTGCGAGTCGTAAAAACTGGAAACGGGTCAGTTCCAAGATTTCGGTTATGCCTTCGACTACGCCACAAGTGGCAAGATCGGGAATGTTCTTTCCGATGAGGAATCGGCAATCGCTAGCCTTTCAATTCTTCGATTCGGCCCATGTAGAATTTTTCTTACCATTGACGGTAGCACGGTCTCGCACAAGATCAGCGAATCCTTCGTTAAGACCACGCATCCCGCACGACGCGAAATCCAACGTTCCCCATGGCATTATCGGGGGCGTTTCCCTTGGCCGTCCACGCCGATTCACGAAGAAAGGGTGTATTTCGGGGACTACCACAGCGGGCGGCGCCTCCGGTTTCTGGTGGGACGTTCGCCGGAAAATCCGGTCACGTGTCGTAGGCGTTGCCGTCCGCTCCGACACGGACCGGTCCGTCGTCGGGGAAATCGCATGGTCCCGTTCCAGCGAATAAGAATTTCCTTGCCAAAATTGATTGGCCTCCAGATTTCTGGATACACAGAACGCGCAAGACAGCATCCACATCACCGAGTTGCTCCGGAATCCAAAGCGTCGACGTCAAGCTCTCGGTGCTCTGAACCGGAGACGTCAATGTCAATAGCCACTGGTACGAGCACGTTTTTCCCTTGGCGCGCAGCCTGCAGCCGCTGCAGCTCGTGCAAAAGTCCTTGAGAGATTGCGTTGCAAAGAGGTCTCGTAACGCGAAAGTTTCGTGAGGCCATCGTTCTGATAACCACGCAGAAATGCTTGGCCGAATTTGGCCAACTCTGTTTGTCGCTGTTGCTCGCACGTCGATCGGGGTTCATCGTACCCGATCGCGGATCGGAGTTCATGCAGCAAACCGTCGTCGGACAGGCTTTCCTCAATTTTGCTAACTCGTCGTAGTCTCCAACCGAGCGAGATAATCCTTTCGACCAGCATCGACTCGATTGCTCCGGTTGGGTTCATCTCGGCCCAGATCTCGTCGTGCCACGCCTTGAAAGCCTCGGCGTCCTCACCCGTGACGAGCGGCTCCTCGGATAGTAAACTGCTTCGTGGCATCGGTGAAGGCAGCTTGGCTACCTGCGGCTCGAAAGCAGGACACAATTCGCAGACGCCAGCGGCGGTAATGAAAAGTCAGCCTGCCGGCGGACAAGCTGACGTTCTGCGCTCCAACTAAACCCGCACCGAGCTGTCGACTCAGGGTTGTATCATCGCTTGGCCGGCGTAGGTGCACGTCGCCCCCGGTTGCCCAGAGATCACCATAGTCGCGGTCTGAGTAGCGGTGGCAAATTGCGCCGTGATCACGTCACTACTCGACTGGTTGGAAAGCTGTGTGCCGGCGCTGCCGTTGGCGAATCCGGTGGCGCCTTCATGCGTGAACCACAGCGACCCAGGCACCGATGGATAGAAGGCTATCCTGGACAAGCCGCCGTTGCAATCCACTTCTACTTGCCCCAACGTCCCGACAGTCATAAGCAAAACGCTACCGGCAGACGACGTCGATTGATATCCGCGGACCATTAATACGGCTCCGCCAAAAGTGCTGGTGGACTGCGCATGCGCGGCGACCGCGAACACCAAACCACCCAGCAGCGCAAGCGCCGTAAGCGTGACAACCACGAACGGCGAGAACCTTTTCTTTGCAGACACTGTACACCTCCAGAAGTATTTTGGTTGCATCTGTTGTCCGGGTCTGGCGCGGAAACCGATCCAAACCCGGCCTCTATCCAGTAACGCGATGAAGCTGGGCGAAAAGGTCCACATTTCTTTGGCGCCGGCAAAAACCCCGGTAGCCCCTCAGCCGCAGCTATGTGAAGTTGAGCGTGCCGCCATTCCGCAGGAGCGCGCCTGCTTCGGTAACCATCGAGTTCACGATGGTCGCAGCCGGTGGACGATCGCGGAGGAGACCCACGGCCTCACCACAAACCACTGCGACCGTATCCAGGTCGTTTTGTTCGCGTGCCTCGGCGTATTTTGCAGAGAGCGTACCGAAGGCGCGAAACGCCTCGTCCTCCCGATTGACCCATTCGTCGGTCAGCTTGTTCCCCAGCACGCGGAACGAGTATTCCTTCGGCCAAGGAACGCCGCGCAGGGCATCCAGTGTTTTGGTCCGAGTAGTGGTGTCGCCGGTTACCGCGATGGCCATATCGGTGTGCGATTTTGGGGTCAACGCTTCAGCCGCAGCCCAAAAACGCGTTCCTACTAAGACGCCGTCTGCTCCCAGCATCAGGGCCGCCGCCAGTCCTCTGCCGTCCGCGATGCCTCCTGCCGCCAGCAACAATGTTTCGGGCGAGCGCTGCTTCAGGTAGTCGGCTGCTTCCGGCACAAACGGAAGAGTCGCACGGGTTGCGCCGTGTCCGCCGGCCTCGGCTCCCTGCACCACAATCACTTCAGCGCCAGCCTCTAAAGCCATGTCGATCTGCGACAGCAACTGCACCTGGAAGATCAGCGCTGCACCGGCGTCGCGGATCTGCGCTGCAAATGGGGTCGGGTCGCCAAAGGAGAGGAACACGCACGACGGCGAGTACCGCAAGGCTTTGGTCAGCATGTGTGGCGCGCGCGCCAACGCCCATGTGATGAATCCCACACCAAACTTGCCTGATTTCGCTATGGCAAGTTCAGCATCGAGATCAGGTTCCCCGCCTACAATCCCCGCATAACCTCCGCCGACGATTCCCAATCCGCCGGCATGAGACACCGCGGCCGCTAGCGCCCCGCCAGTAACCAACGCCATCGGCGCGCAGACGATCGGGTGCTGGATGCCAAAACGCTCCGTCAGGCGCGTATTAATTATGGTTTCCCTGTTGCCTTCGAAAGACACTTTGATCACTCAACTTGAGGCCACCGAACGATCCAGCAGGGTGTCGGCCCTCCCCCAGCGTCTGTTCAACAGCTTCTCCTGGTATTTCGATCAGAACGGGATTTCCTGATCACACGGCAAGCGCTTAGAATTAATCACATACGCGCATTATTGCGATGAGTACCTTCTCTAATGGCTGCCGGATTCTAATGTGGCTCTAAACAACAATGCCTTCCTGTCCTGCGCCACTCAGGGCGACTGTGTGCCAACTTTATGACGCAAGAGAGAGTTAGAACGCAGTGAACGTATAGTAGTTAGGTTCCCGCCACGAAGTCTCGAACGTAAAGAGTCGCACATAAATGATGCGCCCGTCGGTTGGTATGTTGTTGCAGGTGTACTGTGTGCTGGGAGCGGCGATAGACACCTTACAGATGTCCGCTTGGCCCAGGGCACTCCCCACCTCCAGCCCATAAGCTGTTGCCCCGGAAACTGACGTCCACTGAAAGGTAACCGAGGAACCGGGAAGAAGTGAATTGTTCGCCGGGCTTGTAATCTGTGCAAATTGATTGAGCAGTGCTGCGGTGTAGGTGTAAAAATTGGGCGGTTGCCAAGCCCCGTTGACGTGCGTCCGGAGCAGCACATAAATCGGGCTCCCATTCGTTGAGATATTCGTGCAAGTAGATTGTGTGATCGTCGTGATATTCGTGCAGATGTTCCCTAAATGGAGGGAAGTCCCCACCTCCAGCTCATAGTTATCTGCTCCGACGCCACCCGCCCATTTGAAAGTAACGCTGGACCCGGACAGCGTCGAGAGCGGCGTAGGGGAGGTGATTATTCCAAGCGTAGCGGTACATGCCAAATATACATATTGATTCGGTAATTGCCATCCGCTGGCGAAATGTGTCGAGATCTGGGCGTAGATCGTACTGCCGTTGCAGGGGAGATTCGTGCACGTAAACAGTGTGCTGGTGGTCGTGGTGCTACACACATCGCTTTGGTTCAGAGCAGATCCCACTTGCAGGAGATATTGATCTGCTCCGATGCCGGTGGACCAAGTAAAGGTCACCTGTGTTCCGGGGAGTACGGTAGTAGGAGGTCCAGGATAGGGAGTGGCTGGCGCCGGACTCAGCAAGTTCGCGATGCTGTTCGCTGCAGCCGAGTAAATATATTGGACAGGCGTTTCCCACGCTCCGGAGAGGTGCGTCGATAGCTGCACGTAGATCGTGCCTCCGCCAGTCGGGATGTTGCTGCACGTAGCTTGGGTGGTAGTTACAGTCGCCGCGCATATGTTTCCGTGGCCGAGAGATGTTCCCACATCCAGTAAATACTGGTCGGCTCCTGAAACAGGCGTCCAGTCGAAAGTGACTGTTGGTCCGAGCAACACCGTCCCCGGCGCGGGGCTAACTATTGTCGCTACGGTTGCCGGGCTGCCTAGCTGAGTGATTGTGAACACTTGGGGACCAACGTAGATAATTCCCGTCCGACTAACAGCTTTGAGATTCGGTTGAACGCTGTAGGACACAACACCGTTTCCAAAGCTATTATTGCCACCACTCGAGATCCAGGGCGTGGTCGTGTATGTATTCCAATTACACGATCCTCCATTTACGAACACATCCGCGGAGCTAAGAGCGCCAGGACCGATCGTAATGCCGTTGGACGCTAGGCTAATCGCACACGGCGCAGTCTGCGTGACCGATATAATCTGCCCAGCCACGGTGAACAGCGAGACAGTACCGCTATCGTTCGTGTTTGTATCCGCCGATACGCTGAAATTGACGGACCCATTGCCGCTCCCAATTACCCCACCAGTGGCCGGATTCAATACAACTCGCGATGAATCGGGCGTCACAGCGATCCAGGGACAACCAGCACCCGCAGTGACGTTCACGGTTCCAGAGCCCCCGCCGCTTCCAAAGCTGAAAGACGTCTGATTCACACTATAGGAACATCCCACGGGCGGACCGACGATTTTCGACACAAAGGCATTCTGAGTTCCGGAGGCAAGGGTCTTTTGATATCCCAGGGACGCGCCGATCAAGTCGGAGAGATTGGTTGTGCCAGTTACAGCCACGGATCCAGACTTGACTGAGATTCCATTGAGGTTGCCACCTCCTAAGTAGGTTGAGTACTGCAGGTTCGACCCTGCAGAATTCAAGCTTGTGACAAAACCCAAGCCGGGGAAGCTATAGTAGCCAGGAAAGACGACCTCCATCCCGCCAGGCGCCGTAGGGAAATTGAAGGACGATGTCGTTCCTGCGACATAAACATTCCCGGAAGTGTCCACGGCGATTGCGTTGCCTTGGTCCTGAACCGAACCACCCAAATACGTGGAATAGCTGAGTGCGGAGCCCGCCGGATTCATTTTCGTGATAAACGCGTTTTGGGAGCCGGCGAGGGTTGCCTGGAAGCTCCCTTTCGACACCGGAAATGTCGTTGAGTTGGTATAACCCGTCACGTAAGCATTCCCAGTGGTATCGACGGCGATGGCATTTCCGTAAGTGTAGTTGTTTGTCCCACCTAGATAGGTAGAATAACTGAGGCCCGAACCGGCGGGATTCAGTTTCGTGACGAACGCACTCGTATAGCCTGGCGCACTGGTTTGGTAGGATCCAACAGTAACGGGAAAATCGGAAGAATAGGTGTTCCCTGTGATGTAGGCGCTCCCCGACGAATCGATGGCTATCCCGGACTCCGACTGCCCGTTGGACCCGCCCAGCAGCGTCGAGTAAAGATACTCGGTGCCGGTTGGATTGACCTCTGCGACAAAGACGTTAGTGCTGTACGTGGAGGGGTTGCCGATGGTGGACGTTTTAAAAAAGTTCTGCGAACTGGTGTTGCCGGCGACATAGGCATCGCCGGAGGAATCCACTGCGACGCCGCGTCCGTCGTCGCTGGACGACCCTCCAATAAAAGTGGAATACACCAATTGGCCGGCCGCTGACAATTTGAAAAGAAACGCGTCATACCCACCCCCAATCGTGGCCTGCGGCACGCCCACTGTCACCGGAAAGTCGCTCGAGTTGGTTTGCCCGGTGACGTAAACTGTGCCCCCTGCACCAACGGCGATAGATCTTCCCGTGTCATTGCCGGAGCCGCTTACGAACGTGGAATAGGAGAGGCCAGTACCGCCGGGGTTGAACTTGGTGACAAAAACCTGGGTGTATGGGCCTGACTCGGCCCTCGGGCCCGCCGTTACGGTTGTCACCGGGAAATTGAGCGACCCCGCTGAACCCGTGACGTACGCGTTGCCGCTCCCGTCTAAGGCAACGCCGAGGCCTTGATCGCCGCCCTCGCCTCCCAGGAATGTCGAGTACACCAAGGCGGTACCCGATGAATTCAGTTTCGTGATGATGGCGTCGTTTCCACCGGCGAGAGACTGTTGATATGCTCCTGGAGTAACTGGATAACCGGAATAGGAGGTGAAGCTCGCAAGATATGCGTTACCAGAGCCATCCACCGCGAGGCCGGCCTGATTATAGCTTGCAAATCCGAGTTGGCTGGAATAAATCAGGGCGCTGCCGGAAGGGTTCAGCTCGGTGACATAACCACAGCACGCAGGACTGGAATAGGCGCCGGGAGTGAGTGGGACCGTACCGCTAACGGCGAGGTAAGCATCCCCGGAAGAATCGATGGCGATGGCGCTTCCATAAGAGTACGAGCCGAGAAAAGTGGAATAAACGAGGCTTGTGCCCGTCTGGTTCAATTTGGCGGCAAACGCGTCTTGGTAGCCATTCAGTCCCGTTTGATAGGCGCCGCCAGTTGTCGGGAAATTCGGCGAAGAGGTGGTCCCGGTCACATAAGCGAACCCCATGCTGTCCACGGCTATGCCGTAACCGTTGTCCCAACTGTTGCCACCCAGAAAAGTCGAGTAGACGGGAGCCGAACCCGAGGAGTTCATTTTCGCGACAAAGACGTCACTATCGCCGGCGAGGATCGTCTGATACGCTCCTGCAGTTACAGGGAAATTCGAGGAGTAGGCCGAGCCGACGACATAGACGTTCTGAGAAGAATCAAGTGCGATGGCGGTACCAGAGTCACCGCCTGAATTACCGCCCAACAGCGTTGACCATTGGAGCGCCGAGCCATTTTGATTGAGCTTAGTTATGAAAGGCTCACTGGCGGTACCGGTAGCCTGGTATGCTCCTGCGGTGGTGGGAAAGCTACAGCAGTAAGCAACGCCGGTCAGGTAAGCAAAGCCGGAAGGATCCACGGCAATCGCCGCTCCCGAGCCCGCACCCAGGTACGTGGAATAGACCAGGTTCGCGCCAGTTGGGCTAAGTTTCGTGACGAATACGCTCTGGCCTCCAACGGGTTGGGTAGGCGCAAAGGAGCCTGGGGTTGTTGGAAAATCGGCGGAAGATGTCGACCCGACGACGTAGGCCCTGCCCGACCCATCTACCGCGATTCCATTGGCCTGATCATAGGAGCTTCCACCCAAGTAGGTGGAATACAGCAGCGTTGACCCATCTGCGCTCAATTTGGCGACAAAAGCGTCGGCTCCCCCCGCCAAGCTGGGCTGAATCGGGGGGACGGATGCGGTGGGAAACCCGACCGAATCGGTAAGGCCGGCAATATAAGCGTTACCGGAGCCATCCAGGGCGATGCTGGTTGCTTCATCATTGCCGATGCTGGTGCCTCCCAGATAGCTGGAGTAGGTCAAAACAGGGTCGATCACCAGAGGCTGGCCGCGATCATAGCCGCCCACCTCAAATCGAACGCGGTTGGCCGCCAGAATCCGGTAGCCGCCAGAAACCTCGACCCTGTGATCGCCAACCTGCTGATAGATCTTGGGCCGGCGTTGCAGGATTTGGTGGCCGCCGCGAAGCGTTAAAGCCAGGTCGCCGTCTTTATTCACGCTAAGAAGTGTTGCGCCGGAAAATTGCATTACGACATTGTGGGGATTCACGCGCGGACCGAGCACCACGTCGTATTCCAGTTCACCCTGACGCCCATAAAAGACCAGATCCGTATTCGGATAGACGCCCTTATAGCTCACCTTCCCGAAGTGCGGCACATCGGTTTGCCAGGCTTTCGGCGAGTTGCCATGAAAATAGTGGCTGCGGCTGGCGAGCGGCTCCTGGCCACTGATCTCGGCATCCCGCGCACCTATAAGTTGCATCTCCAGAATGTTGTCCGGGCCTTTGATTTTCGGATCGGCCAAGCGGAGAATGACGCTCTTCGGGGTAAAGAAGACCGTGTAGCGAACGCCGCGAGCGATAAATTTAGCGGCGGGATCGGTCTGGCCGAGATTGGCTTCGAACGGCAGGGACGCGTGCATGAACCGGTCCATGGCCTTGCGCTCAGCCGCTTTTTGCTGGACCGTGGCTGCGCGAACATTGTCTGGAGCCGGGGTGGGGTGGGGTTTGGTGGCCGAATGACGAAGCCAGATCAAAACACCAGCGATTGTGAGGACTCCAGCGAAACAGCACACGCGGCGCGAGGACATTCGATTACCCCCAGCAAACTGTGAGTGAAGCCATACTAATATGGCACAAGAAAGACCATCTTTCAAGAAAGTTTATGCCATCGTCCCGGAATTTTATGGCATCGTCTCTGGAGTGAGTATTTTTGCTTTCAATTGGCGTCGATGGGCCCAGATGTCGGCGGCGGGAAGAGCCGATCGGGGTCGCATGCGTTGGGCCGATCACACTGACCACGAGACCCGTTCTTGAGGTTCGGCTACACATCGAACGACGCCCCTCCGGCGCGCAACGACGCAAGTGTGGCAAGTGCGTACTGCACCGCAGCGTCGCCCTCAGATACAAGCCCGCACGTCGACTCTGTCGCAGCGCTTCCGCGAAACAAGCTGGTCTGTTTGCAGCGATCTTTTGGGATATTGTATTCTTGGCATTCGACACTCGGTTCCTTAGAAATGTTGAGATTCTCGCCAAAGACGGTCCCCGAAGCACCGCCCTCCCAGAAGTATTTCAGTCATGTGAATACGCCGGACAAAGCTATTTATGTGGTTTTGTTTGCGGCTTTGCTCGTTTTTGGGGTGAGTCTTAGGTCTTCGTTTCACTTTGACGATTATTCACTTTTTACGGATTCGGCTGTGACATCGTCTTCCGGCTGGTGGGAGGTCTGGCGGCCGCTTCGGCCACGGCCTCTTACCTACTTCACTTTTTGGCTGAATTACCAATTCGGGGGCCAGAATCCGGTGGGGTATCATGCTGTGAATCTGGCCTTGCATCTACTCGCGGTGCGGCTGCTCTACGGCATCCTCAACGGGCTGGCAGGCGCAAGGGTCGCCTTGATCGCCGCGGTGATTTTCGCAATTCACCCGATCCAAAGCGAACCCGTGCTGTACGTTTTCGAGCGCGCCACGTTACTTTCCACTGTCTTCTGCCTTCTGTGCTGGCGGTCATGGCTCGCAAGCCGGAACTGGTCCGCCGTTGGCTGGTTCGCACTCGCCGTTCTGAGCAAAGAAGAGTGTGTGACCTTTCCGCTCTTCTTATTAATATTCCGGTGCGCTTACTTGCCGTGCGCCGCCATGATGAGCCTCTCGCTCGCCGCGGGAATCCGCGTCTTGGTTAGCTCCGCAGCCCTTCACGTACAGGTTGTGGGTACACAGTTGTATACAACTTCTCAGGCGTCGGCATCGCCGCTCGCCTACGCGGACACGATTGGAAGTGTCATCATGCGCTATTTTGAGATGTCGCTGCTGCCCTACTTGTGCACGCAAGGCATCGTGATCCTTCACTACTCTCGAATGTTGCTCCTGCCCTATGGATTAACCATCGATCCTGATGTACCAATTGTTCTCGATTGGCGGGGTTGGTTGGCTTGGGTCGTCATTCTCGCCACCGCCACGTTTCTTTGGAGGAACTACCGCCACGGAAAGTGGATTGGGGCCGGTCTAATACTCCTGGCGCCCAGTTCTTCTATCTTTCCAGGTGCGGACCTAGCCGCAGACCGGCGTCTCTATTTGCCAATGGTCGCTTTTGCCGCTCTGGCTGGCCTCCTTCTGCAGGGCATCAAACGCTGGATGATCCTGGCTCCCGTAGCAGTAGGGTTGTCTGTTTTGTCGTTCGTTCGCGCGAGGATCTGGCTCACAGAGCAGACATTGTGGACCGAGGCGGTGGCGCGAGCGCCCAGAAAAGTACGTCCACTTCTCCAGTTATCGCGCGCCTCCGATGCAGGAACAGCGCTGCGGATTCTCGACAAGGCCCAAGCCATAGCTCCTGACGATCCGAGGCCGATCCAAGAAAAGGGCTTAAGGCTTCTTGCAGCAAAACGCCCCGACTTGGCCTTGGTACAATTCGAGCGCGCTCTGATCCTGGCACCTAATGACCCCGACTTGCTAAACGATCGTGGCGTTGCTCACACGTTTCTAGGGCAGCGCGACGCTGCTGTCGAGGATTTCACGCACGTTCTTAGCATCAATCCGTGTCAGGGCACCGCTCGACGAAACCTGGAGCGACTCGGGATTACGTATCCAGTCCCCTGTCCGTAACTGAACTTGAAGAAAGTTAAGGTCAAGGCAAAATGTTGGGGCAAAGTTGGTCATTTCAAGTTATAATCAGGCGCTTGATGTGCCCTATTTTCGACCGGAAGTCGGCTCGCGATGAATCCTCCGACAACAGAAATATCGCGTAGTGAGCGAATCCTAATGCTCTCGATCGTGAACCCGATCGTTGAGCGGAACGGAGCGTCGACGGTGACGCGCGGCCTTCTCAAGCTGTTGGCCTCGCCTCCCTTGAAGGCAGACGTGGACTGCATCCCGGTCCGGCACCAGCCTTCTCGCTGGCATCGGCTGATGCAAATCCGCAGCCTGACTCACAGTCGGTTTTCAAATCTTCCCGCTAAGGCCGCGTTCGTTTACTCGACGGAGTTCCGCGACAAAGTGATCGCGAGAATTCGAAACACACGGTACGACCTCATCATTCTAAATGGCGCGGACCTGCTTTGGATCTCGGATTACTTGCCTAAGTCCATTCCACGAATACTAGTGGCGCACAACATCGAGCACCGGCTATTCGATGAGCAAGTTCAAAGTATCGGCGGGTGGTACTGGCCCGCAAACAAATTGCTGCGCCTTGAGGGCAAACGACTCAAAGATTATGAATTGAATGGCATGCGTGAGACCAGGAACGTGATGTTTCTCTCGCAGGAAGACTCCCGCTACGCGCAGAGCCAGTGTGAAGGGTTGCGTCCAACGACGGTGCCGCCGGTGTTCGACTACAAACCCGTGATTCGAAAGCCCCGGAAGCAACACCGTTCTCTTGAGCTTGGCGTTTTGGGAAATCTTGGTTGGTGGCCGAACCAGCTTGGTCTGCGGTGGTTTGTTCGCGAAGTTCTCCCCAACCTGAAATCCTCTGTGCGGATCAATCTTTTCGGACATTCTGGTGGCCGCAGATGGAAAGGCGACCCACGCATCCGCGAACACGGCATGGTAGAAGGAATTCAGCAGATTTGTCAGATCTGGCAGACCTGCGACCTATTGATTTGCCCAGTTTTCTCCAGTGCCGGTGTCTGCGTGAAGCTCGCGGAAGCACTCTACAACGGAGTGCCTGTGCTCGCTACGAGTCTTGCTGCGCGTGGGCTTCCAATCGGTGAAGATTCGGCTTTGATACTTCTTGACGGATCACGAGAATGGGTCGATTTTCTGAATTCAACCGCTGCGTGGCAACTCGCAGAACGGCAAGTATCAGAGAAGACCAAAGCGCCGTTTTCAGTGGGAGCACAGAAGGCTGTGTTCCATCAATTCGTCAACGATGCGATTTTGGCTAGCTCTGTGGCAGGTAGCCGCTCCTCAGGCTCCGGCGGAACGGTCATTGCGAAAACCTCCGATACTATATAGTGGTCCCAATAGAGCACATAGCGAGCCTCAGCCATGCCGAGAGTCAAGGCAATTAGCGTAGTTTCCGCAATCCACAAGAAAGTTCGGGAACAAGCAGCCTCGTATCGAACACCCGAGACTATGGAAGAGTGGTCGAACGATCTCGCCAGGCTTCAGAGTGTGTACAATACTGCCTACTGCGCCCGCAATTTAGTGGGCAGCATCCCGCAATTACCGAAGACGCGTCTCGGACTCATAGGCGGCTGGGTGATTGGAATCGCTCAGAGAATCCTGTTCTGGTATACGCCCCAAATAAGGTATTTCAACGAGGCGGCTACATCGACTTTGAACCGTGTGTGCTCCCTGGAAGAACGAAACTTTCATGCCGCGGTGGCAATCCATGATCGGTTGGAAAAACTGGAACGGGAAACGCGCTTGTTGAGAGCGGCTCAATCCACGCGCGTGTCGTCTAACCAGGAGGAAGCCCCGCCGGACGACCCGCGCATCCCTTCGAGTCCCGTGCCGAATAGTCCCTACACGCGATCCCGGATCGACATCAACGATTTCTACTTCGACCTTCAGGGGCGGTTCCAGTCCAGTGAGCCCGCTGACATGAGCAGGCTTGAGATGTACCGTTCCGTGGTTGGAAATCTCGATCCCAAGCTCCCCCTGGCGCCATGGCTGGACATCGGATGTGGCCGGGGAAAATGGCTTCGCCTCGCTCGCGACGGTGGACATGAGGCGATGGGCATTGACTCCAACCCGGCCGCGATTAAGCACTGCAGGGAGGCTGATTTCCCGGTCACCGAAAGCGATGCTCTGGAATTCCTCCGATCCCAGGAAGATCAATCCTTTGCAGTGATCACAGCGTTTCACATCTTGGAGCACTGCTCCTTTGAATACTGCTTGAACCTCGTTTACCAGATTGGGCGGACACTGAAGCCGGGCGGTGTCTTCCTAGTTGAGACTCCGCACCCGGGAAATCTGCTGATGGCGGCCGAGCAATTCTGGATTGACCCGACTCACCAACGCCCCATCCCCATACCTCTGATGGAATTCTTGTTCGACTATTGCGGCCTGAGTGTAGTTCATTGTTTTGAACTCAACCCCAGAGCTGAGTCCGAACATCTCCCCTTTCGTGAACTGGAATTGGCCAGTCGGCTTGACCTGCTACTTTACGGACCTCAAGACTACGCCATGATGGGCCGGCGCGAACAGCTTTGAACAAACTCCGTGTAGCGCTGTTCACCCCCTTGCCTCCTGCCAAAACCGGGACAGCAGATTACGGCGCTGCGTTGGCGACCGAAATGGAAAAGCTCGTTAACCTTACGGTTTACGAGAGGCCCCCCGTAGGCTTCAATGGGGGACGGTTCGATCACGTCGTCTATCAAATCGGGAACAATCCATTCCATGCGGACATCTATGAGCTGGCGCTTCGGCACCCTGGAACGGTTGTGCTTCACGAAGCCAGCGTGCACTATTTGGTCCGCTCTCTGACGCTCAGCAGAGGCAACCAGAAGGGCTATCTTCGTGAGGTCATGTATGAGATCTTTGGAAACGATCTCGGCCGTTACGCCGGCAAGTATCTGCCCATAGAAACTCCGCAACCACACGAATTTCTAATGCTGCGGCGTCTATTGGATCACAGCCGATCCTGCATCGTCCACAGTCACCACGCCGAACGGCTGGTCAAGCTTAAGGGATTCGGCGGCCCGATTGGGGTCGTACCGCACGGAGCAGACCTCCGGTCCATCGACGCGGAACAGTATCGGAGATCGCTAGAAGTGGAGCGCGACACGCCACTGATCGGCGTTTTCGGCTATCAACGGCCCGACAAACAGATTTGGGAATGCCTGCTCATGTTCAAGGAGCTGGTGGATAGTTTGCCGGATGCGCGGCTTCTTATTCTGGGAGAAATGCACCCGCAAGTACCCATCGAAGATGGAATCCGCGATCTTGGATTGCAGCGACAGGTGATCGTGAGAGGGCATCAGACTCTAGACGACTTTGACGGTTTCCTGGCGGCTTCGAGTGTCGTTCTGAATCTTCGACAATCGACATTCGGAGAAACCTCCGGAACAATGATGCGCGCTTTTGCCCTGGGCCGGCCAGTAATTGTGTCCGATATCGGCGCAACACATGAGCTTCCGGACGACGTTTGCCTCCGGATTCCGCGAGATCGCCACGAAATGCAGACGATTCAAGAATGTCTCAAGTGGCTCCTGGCGAACCCTGAAGAAGCGGCTGCTCTGGGAGTCCAAGCCAGGCAGTGGATCGCCGGCGAGTGCACGTGGGCGAAGGTAGCCGAACAATATGTAACGTTTCTCGAAACGAAGAGCAAGCAAGCGGCCAGCCGGCCGATTGGCGCTCAAGCAAAAGCCCGGATCACGTGGAACGGCGAATCTGCGCCTCTTTCGGACTCCTCGGTTCGAAGCTACGTGTCCAGGTGGATCGTTCCCCAATCGCCCGCGGGCATATACTTTGAAGCGCACTCCACACGGCTCATCCGAACCATGCAGTTAATTCCTCCCGGCGACAATAACAGTCGGATATTAGAACTCGGATGCTACATGCAGATCACACCGGCGCTCCGCGGTTTGCTGGGTTATGCCGAAGTGAGGGGTGGATACATGGGCTGCGCGGGCGGATGGCACCGCTCCAGTGTCAGCTCCATCGATGGCGAAGAATTCACCTGCACCATCGATCTCTTCAATTGCGAAGTAGATCGATACCCTTACCCCGACGAATTCTTCGACACGGTTGTTTGCTGCGAGTTGCTCGAGCACCTGGCAAAAGATCCCCTGCACATGATGTGCGAAATCCATCGGGTCTTAAAGCCCAACGGCACCCTGGTGCTCACCACGCCCAACGCCGTATCCATAAGAGCGCTGCGTGCGGTAATGCAAGGCATCCACCCCAATCTGTTCAACAAGTACGTAATGCCGGTCCTGCTGCCTGAAACCAAGCACGTGAGAGAATACACGCCGAAAGAGCTTCTTCGCCTGTTTGAGGATTCAGGATTTTCGGTTCAATACATCGATACAACTCCCTACGGAGCAAGGCCGGGCGTCTATAAATGGATCACCAAGGCTATCCACCTGCTGAGGCCGTTTCTGCGGCTAAGGGAAGACTGTGTCTACCTAGTGGGGCAGAAAACAAATCCGGTTGGGACGCGTTACCCATCATGGCTTTACGAGCCGATGTAGCTGGCGTTCGCCCTATTTCGCCGCAAGGGTTCCGCCCGCCGGGCCCACAGATAGCGTTTGGCTGCCTGGTACAACTCAACTGGGTGGAGCCGTCTCCACCACCAGAACCGATCCGAAGTGACCATAATCTCGAAGCTGCCCAGGTATCGGCGTCCAAGGCGGCACTCCAAACGATTCGTTCCGGGGGGAACTCCAGCGGGCAATTTGAAATCGACCTCGAAATGCGGAATATTAGGCGCCGTGCAGACTGATCCAGTCGGGAGAATCACATGCCCGGCCACCGACACTTCCAGATCCTCCCGTCGAGCAGTTCCCTCCAAGGAGACTCGCACGATGTTGGAAGAAATCGTCCGGCCCTCACCGAGGTATACGCCATCCGTGACCGAAACAATTCGCGGCGGGTTCGGTCCCGGCGGAATCAAACGAACGAAGCTTTCGCCCTTGCAAACTGTGTTGGCCCAGGTCAGATGGAGTCGCTGAAACCCTGCGTCGAGGCCGTCGGGCAAGATGCCCGTCACCTGCCGGAGCCCATCCATCTGTGCCGCTCCAATATAGGTCAGTCTTGCCTCCCGTTCTGCGACGCGAACCTGCAGAGTGTTGAGGTCGGCATCCGAAGGTAGTCCTTCCACCCACAGCGCAAATGCCGCGTGCGGTCCACGCGCGGGCACAACGGACGCGGGGGAACTTGCGCTCGTGATTTTGCGGATCGAAATGCGCGGAGCCTGAGAACTCCCGCCATGTAGAGCCCGATACCAACCCGCGGAGCGCTTGGCAAAGGTTCCCCACATATACTGAGTGCCGGCTCCCTCGAGTGCCAGTAATTGAAGGTCGTGCGCCCGGGCAAATTCGGCGATTTCAGAGGCTTTGAATCGAACTCCATGCCAAGTGTCAGATTGTCTAGCACCTTCCTCCAATCCGTTGAATTGCATGCGCGCCACGCCACCCGTGCGCAGAACCCTCCGTGTCTCTTTCATGTAATTAAAGACGACGTTGCGGATCGGGATGTGTTGGAAAACCGCATAGGAATATACGAAGTCAAAGGAATCATCCTCGAACTGCCCCAGACTTATTCCATCTGCAGTATGAACGTGTGCGCGGGAAATAACAGCGAGGTTCTGCCGCGCAAGCTGCACCATTCGCGGGGACACGTCAACCCCATGGATTTCATGGAAGTTGCGACTTAAGGGCAACATCAAGCGGCCTGGCCCGCATCCGATCTCCAGAGCAAGGCGGGCGGCCGGAGCGGTCTGGCTTGAAATTCGAGGCAGTTCTCTTTCTAAACCAAGGACCAATTCTTCGGCGCCTCGAAGGAACCCTTCCCACGACTGGTTTCTTCGCCCCAGGGCGACATAGTATCGGGGGTCGAACCGCGCTCGCCGGTTCCAATCGCTCCTCATCCTCCGTGAGACGTTAGTGTCGATTGCGGCGTCCGTCGGGGACATATGATTAAGCCTAGCAGTTCGTGGATATGCAGCTATAATACAGCAGCATCTGAAAATGCGGAGGCCGGAAGCGCAGGAGGCCGGCCTATGGCGAAAATCAGGCCAGCATTTGATCGAACAATCCCAGCATGAAATGAAGAAGTTGGGGCTGATGTCGCCGGGCGGTTTTCATCTCGGTGAGCCCGAGATAGTTGGGTGAGTGAGCTTCATTTCGAATGACTCCCTGGCGCAGAGCGCACATGGCTCGAAAGTAGATCATGTCGGCCCGTCCGATGGATAGCTCAGTTGTACCGGCCTACAATGCCGCGGAAGACCTGGAGGCTTGTTTGTCCGCAGTTCGGTTCAAGCCCACTGAGATTATCAAAGTCGACGACAGTTCGACGGACGAAACAGCCACGATTGCGCGGCGCATGAGGGCGCCGCGTCCATCCCGGTACCGTAAAAGGGCTTTGGGTTTGCTCGCCGCAGATCCGGAATTAGGCGCTGCCTCCCGGCTCTTACTACGACCAGCCCTATGCAGCCGGCGATCTCTCGGTCTGGCGCAACCTACTGCACTGCTACACCCATCACACCGCGCGCACCAATACGCGGACTTTTAGCGGGAATTGCTGGAGCGTATAGGAGCCTTCGACCCGGCGCACGAATCAATTAAGAACATGGACTTGGGAGCGAGGTTGAGGGCGGAAGGCATTCGGCTGCGGCTAGATGCCAGCCTGCTGGTCAAGCACCGGAAACGCTGGAAACTGTCCTCAATCGTCCGGACCGATGTGGTCGAGAGAGGCATTCCGTACCCTAGCCTGATTTTGCTGACAGGTTTGGATGACGACCTCAACGTGAGGAAGAGCCAGCCCGCCCGTAGTATGGGCTACCGTGATCGCGACGGTATTGGCGATGCGTTTTCCTCCCGTTGTTGCCCGATACCTTTACGCCCACTTTGTCCGGCGCGACTAAATGAGATTGGCCCACGTCGCGGACGAGGTCCCGCAATGCCGGACTGAGGAACAACGAAGTCAAACTGACCACTTGGCTTGGAATTATCCCAGCACCGTGAATGGAAACGCCAGGCATTGTCTAAACGAGCGTGAAGCGCCGCGGGAAGGTCAAACAACGAGCGCTCGTTCCGATGCTGGCGTTGGGCCGATGGCGGGAAGAAACCGTCTCTAACCGTCGTGCGCATAGCGACAGGATCGACCAAGCGTACCTATGCCTCACTACGACGGAATCGCCAGAAGGCTCGATTTTTCCCGGTCTGGCGATAGCAAGACAGCTAATAGCGAAAAAACGGCCGGGACCACGCTTTTCGAGCATCTCTCGATATTATCGGGCGTTCGCACCGCGAAAGCTGTAGAAAAAAGTCAGGCCTGGGCGGCATTCTAGAATTAGACTCCTCGAAAGCGACATCACGAGAAATAGAAATTCGCGGCATGGCCAGACGACCACCCTATGTTTCGATCTGCTGCTTGACGGTCAAGCGATCCGTCTCAGTATTCGGGCCGCTTCAAAACTTTCCGTGCGGCAGGCAGGATGAATGAGAGTCAAAGCCAAACCCCACTCCATATCTTCGTGGGGATGTCGCAGCGTCGCCAACACACCAAGCTATTGCAACACGACCAACAACTCGATCTTTGCTTCGAAGATCTCGGATGGCACATGCAGGCTGATATTTCGTGATTGGGTGATCTTATCCCAAAGACGGCCTGTTTGATTCAGGCTGAAGTATTGGTTATCCAACTTAAAACTGATCGCGGACGGCGGCGTGGGCGCGTGCCGCAAAGTGATTCCAGGAAGAGAGAGACGGATCAGATTCTGAATCTCGTCACTCGAAGACACTTTGACAAGCTGAGGGACACGTTTGATCACGTCGTCGACACCCATCTTTGCGCCGACCGCCAGAAAGAACTGAGAGTCGCGTAAGTATTCTTCGTTGCTCACAGTGCCAGTCCAGATTGTTTTCTCGATCAGCCGCAGCGGGATCGAGACACACTTAGAAGGAATGACGGTTTCGAGCAGGTTGCGGATTTTTTCATCCAGCAGACGGAAGCAGATGCCCAGGTTGTCATGGTCATAGTCCGGGAGATCTCGAGCCTTGGAATCGAGCGAGAAAGTGGCGAGAGCCCCGGCAAGTTTCAACATGGCAACGTAAACCACCTCCGGATGTCCCCGCCGCACGGTCCAAATATGTTTCAATTCCGGTAAATACGAGTTCACCGTATGCAGGAGCCAGAAGTGGGCCGTGTCGCTCACGCTAAAATTTGCCAGGTCTTGCCCTCTCTGCCGGCGATTTGCATTGAGCGACTCACTTTTGGTGGAGAGAATTTCAATTAGCCTGCGGACCAGCATCATGAGGTGGTCGCTCGAGGATATGTCGACGCACGGCGCAATGAAATCAGGATCGAGCGCATAAACCGCGTCCTTGCGAGTAACACGGGCGAGCCGGAGGGTTGTAAAACCTTCCAAGTTCTGGCCTTCCAAGAGGAGGCGGAAGTTCTTTCGTCCAACCTGAACGAGCTTTTGTTCGTTGCTGGTACTCTCGTCGCTGATTTCGACGGTTTCCACGGCGTAGCGCGTCGCGATTCCACCGGAGGCATCGCCGGCATTGGCGGAACTGAAGTTCACGCTCTGAGGGTGGTGCTCAGAGATTGCGAGGTAAACGTCCATGGAGTCTTGAGTGGGGCCAAAAAATTCCTCAATGGGCCTCCCGGACGGCGCCGCGTCGGAATCCGGGAAGCTAAACGCGAGACCATCGGGGAGAATCCCCCGGCAGGAGTGCAAGGTGAAGGTTCCATTGGCCAGAGCTTCCTGGTCGATTTTGAGGCTGGTAACGCCCCAGTTCGCAAACAGGGAAGCAGAGAAGCGGAATTGCTGGCTGTCCTCAATGAATTTATCTTGGACCTGGAAGTGCTGTGGAGTTAGGAACATTCCCTTAGACCACACAACACGCCGCAGATTCTTCAATCTATCTCTCCCTCGCCCTAAACGATCATCCGAATGGTGCTACAACAAACGAACTACAGAACCCTAGGGCCGTGTCATCCTCCGATAATCACGGTGGGACACCCAATAATAATGACACCACCATGGACCGTCGGGTCGCCCATCCTGGCCGCCGGTAGACCGCCGATCATGACGCTGCTCGAACCCATGGCGATGACGTCGGGCGGACCGACGCAAAACGCCATATCGGTAACTCGCGCGGCCGGGAGCATTCCGATTAGAACGGTGGGACAGCACGGCGGGAGGATTGGTCCACCGACATGTGGAACAAGTACTGTCACCATCGGACAGGTATGCATATCCGTCATTCTCGCAGCGAGAGGCATAGGCCAGTGTCCTTTTCAATCTTCCTTGGGTTGGTCTCCCAGCATTGAGCCATCATACACTAGCGGCCTGTGGCAGGAGTCTGGAGGACTGCCTTCTGGACGCGCTCGGCTCAGTAGATCCTTCGCGTTACCGAGCCGTGCGCCAGCAGCACACCCGGAGACGACCGGAAGTCGTGCACACACTCGCAGGACGACGGGTGGCGGGTGAGGAAGCGAACTTTTACCACGGGCTGCCAGGTCCGGGGTCGGGAACACTATTTTGCATCCAGATAGGCAAGTGGGTTGTCAAAATCGAAGCCAAACAGACGTGGATTTTCTCCAATTACGGCAGCCGAGGCGATGTAGAACACGTAGTCGAAAGTTTCCTGAGGAATCTTCTCCCGATATGCGGAAAGTAACCGCCAAAAGTTGCGCTCTTTGGGATTAGCGGGCATGCTGCGGATGAGCGGCAGGACCTGATCCTCGCCCCAATTGTAAGAAGCCATCACTAAGAAGCCCGACGCCTGAGCGTCAGTCCGATAGAGATCCTTCAAATATCTCGCGGCCGCACTCGTTTCTCTGTCCCAGTGGTCACGATCATCGGCTGGGTCGGGGCGCCGGAGATCCACCAGCGGCCCAATTCGCAGGCCATACTTGACGGCTGTTTCGGGGATAAACTGCCACATTCCCTTGGCAATGCCCTTTCTTGTATTCGGCCCGCTGATATAAGGATCGAAGTCGCTCTCCTGCAGCGCAAGGTAGAAGAATTGGGGCGGCAGATCCTGGGCCAGCAGCTCCTGGGTGATTTTGGCCGTATAGCCGTTATCTTTCGCGGATCGGATAGCTCTTGCCAGCCTGCCGGAGGTTTGCCAGATCGCGATGTGCTTGTTGACCTCTGCTGTGAAGTCGGGCGGCATATCCAGTTCGCACTCGCCAAAAATTCGGGCAATGCGCAACACCAGCCGCTCTTTTTCGGTGATCTTGGGATCGTACACGTGCAGCGCCGTCAGAAGGCGATCGTAATCCGCCTCCATCTTCCTGCGGCTGTTCTGGTAGACGCGGATTTGATCGGCTCCCTGCCGAGTATTTAGAAGCAATGTTTCTACGCCGGCGATGTCGAGGTCCAGCGATTTCATGCCATAGAACAGATCTTGTGCCAGCGCCTTTTGCTTGTGAGCTGCCTGGCGTTCGTAGAGAGCGTAGGCTCCTACAGTCAATATGGCGAGCGACAGCGCCGCCACGATCGCGCGATAGCCCCTCTTCTGTTTGGCCTGTATCTGCGCGAAGGCTTGACGGAGGATCACGGTGTGCTCACCGGCGGGGCCGGTGGCCGAACTCCCGAAGTAATGTTCGATGTAGTGGCCTAGAGTTTCATTTCCTGTCGGAACCACTATTTCGGGCAGCGGCGGCTGCTCAACTTCGAACATGACCAGCGGTCCGTAAATGCCCAGTCTGATGGTTAATGTTTGCGAGATGGGCGCGGCTTCGACCCTCCGATCGCCGATGAAGATACCATTGCTGCTCTGCAAATCGCGGAACGACCATTGGCCGCGTTCAAAGGACACCTCCACGTGATTGCGGCTGACGTATTCATTCTTGATACAAACTTCGGAGTCCTCGGTGCGCCCAATGCGAAATGTCTCGCCAAAACGATGTTCGCGCTGCTCTCCCGGCGTCGCGGATATGGTTACACGCAGGCGCGGCGTACTTCGAGGGGCGCTGTGCTCGCTCTGGGCACTCATAGGCACACCGTCGATTCTATGAGCTAGTATAGCGACGATAGGTCTGCCACACAGTATGCGCGCCGACGTTGGTATACTACAAAACGGTCGACGACGTGCGCCGCCGGAGGCTCCTATCGGCCCGAGGCTCCTATCGGAAATTAAGGCTTGCTTGGGGATTCGCCGCGAGATCCTGCCAGATGCCCTTTCGGAAGCCTGGTAAGAGCCGGTTTTCGGCGTGCGAGAAGGATCGCGTGGAAACCTATGGATTACACCGTACAGCAAGGCGATTGCATGAGCAGCATCGCGTATGAGAACGGCTTCCTATGGAAGACTCTTTGGAACCTTCCGGAAAATGCCGCTCTCAAGGCCAAGCGCAAGAATCCGAATGTGCTGCTGGCCGGCGACATCGTCTATATTCCCGATCTGCGGGTGAAACAGGAGCCGCGTCCCACCGACGCCCAGCACCAGTTTGTCAAACTGGGCGTGCCAGAGAAGTTGAACATGAAACTGCTGGATAAGAACCATAAGCCCCGCCCTAACGTCGACTACATCCTGGTCGTCGATGGCGTCCTGCGCAAAGGCAAGACCGACGGCAGCGGCAGGATAACCGAACCCATCCCGCCTAACGCCAAGAAAGGCAAGCTCACTTTTGCGGCGCCTCCGGATGTGGACGCTACAGGCAAGCCGATTCCCTCCAAGCCCAAGAACCAAGTCATGACATTGCAGTTGGGGCATCTCAATCCCATTTCCGAGGTGAGTGGCCTTAAGGCGAGATTGGCAAATCTTGGGTTTTACAACGGCCCGATTGATGAAAACCTTGACGATATAGCCAAGGCGGCTATTGGCGCTTTTCAGGCCAGGCAGGGAATACGGGTGACGAGCGCCGCGGACGCCGCCACGCAACAGCAGTTGCAGGGACTTCACGGCCATTAAATCATCTGAAGGCTGGAAAATAAAAGAATAATATGAGCAATGGCGCAGGCGGAAATACGAATACGGTGGCGCCTCCGCCAACGCTGGTGAAGGTTTGCTTTTATACGATTGGGGACAATAGGAAAGTTAAAACCAAAGATAAGCCAGTCATAGTCTCCCACGGCACGGGGAGTGATTGGTTTTATGCGCGAGCTGGAACGCTGGCTAGCGACCCCAAGTACGTTTTCGGCGCAACCAGCGTGTATACCGCAACCCAGAACATACAGAACCTCGACCCCCCCTCCGTGAAAATCATCAAACTCTACTTCATGGGTCACGGTAACCCTCTCGGCTTCATATTCAACGAGTCAAACTCGGAGTCTTTGGTGGATCCCGCCTCCACGAACTCGAAGGTCAGCCCCCATATGTGTACGGATACTGGGGATTTGTTAGTCGAACTGGCCAAGTGGCTGGCACCCGGTTTTCAAATCGGCTTTCTAGGTTGCCGGATGGGCGGCACCCTGGTTCCTCAACTTGCCGCGGCGCTGAGCCACAAGGGGGTTAGCGGCACCATATGCGGTTACGTAAACCCTTGCGATTTGGGGCTGGAGTATCCGGAAAAGGGGGACTATGACGCCGCCGGCCAGGAATTCACAGAAACGGTTGGCGGCACGACATGGCACCATAACCAAATCGCGCAATATGAGAGAACTGCAAACGTAACGCCTTGAGTACAGAGAAACACAGCTTATAACGACAGCTACGAGGAGACGAGATAATGGACGGTTCTGGATCCGGTGCCGGTAGCGGTTCTGGCAGCAGCAGCGGCACGTGGGTGGAGTACGCATCCGGCAGCGGTTCCCGCAGTGGCAAGGGTAGCAGTTCTGGCAGCGGCAAGGGTAGCGGTTCTGGCAGCGGCAAGGGTAGCGGTTCCGGCAGCGGCAAGGGTAGCGGTTCCGGCAGCGGCAAGGGTAGCGGTTCCGGCAGTGGCAAGGGTAGCAGTTCTGGCAGCGGCAAGGGTAGCGGTTCTGGCAGCGGCAAAGGTAGCGGTTCCGGCAGCGGCAAGGGTAGCGGTTCCGGCAGCGGGAGCGGCTCTGGTGGCAGCGGCACTTCCGGTACTGGCGGCGGTAGCGGCTGGGGGAGCGGCACTTTCAGCGACAGTGGCAGTGGCGGCGGCTCCAGCGTGAGCCAAGTGGCTAGAGGGAGCGGCCAGTAATTGGGCTTGCGGTCGAGAGCCGGTTCACCTACAGGGGCCGGATCCCAAAGCGATCAAGGATGGCGCCCAGGTCGCCAATGGATCGGTCAACCCGCAGCGCCAAGGCTCCAGCCAGCACCCGTTCGTGCAGATGCCTGGGCTGCAACCGCAGCGGATGATCTCCTATGGCCACCACGGGCACTCCGAGAATCGCCGCCTCGTAAAGGCAGGTTGAAGTGATCCCAACGACCACGCCTGCCTTCGAAGCCGCCTCCAGAAAATCTCCGCCTCCCTCCACCTCTGCCCGGGCAAATGTCCGCTTGGCGGTGGACTTGGGGTGCGGCCGGGCGATGATTTTTTCCGTCGGATACATGGCTTCGACATCCGCCATGAATTCCTCCATGTTCCGGTAAGGCGAAAAGTAAAGAGTTTGACTGTCGTTTTCGATTTGCAGCACCGCCAGAACGTGTTCGCCGCGATTGAGAGGATACCGCTCCTGGAGTTGGGCGCGGACCTGGCGCAACCGCTCCATATCCGCTTCCGTCACCCACGAAACGTCCCGGGCTAGGATCGAATCTCCGCAAAAGCCGCTGGGGTCGACCAAGAATGTATCCGCCTGCGGAAGCAATCCCTGTTCGACGTAACAGACCGGGATGCCCCGCCGCCGGCACAAGCGGGTGGCAAGCGGAGTGCCATGTTGGAGACCGTTCCAGATGACGGCCATGGAAGCGAACTTGATGACGGAGGCAGTGCGGAATAAATCGTTTTTCAGGCCCTCCCAGCGGTAGTCGCAACCTTGCCGGTGTGCGTAGCGACGGATGAGATTGGATTCCGGTTCGTTGTTGAACCCAAAGTGGACGATATACTTACGGGGGGCCATCGGGTGCGCCTTTCAGAAATTCCGCCATCAACTTTACCTCTTCTTTGGCCGCGCTCGTAAGCGCTTACGCCGGGATTGTTTCGAAGATCTGGACGGACCATCGGCCGTTTTTCAAGGGACACCTCGGCGTGATCGAACGGGTCGAATAAACGTAAACGGAAATTGTGAACTTATAGAATACTTGTGCCCGCCCAAGTCGGCTGGCCTGAAGCCTGACGTATCCGACGGCGAATTCACCGAATCGCCGATAGAACGCTCTTTGCCTCGCTGAGCTCCAGCGGCGAGTAGCGCTTTACGGGCTCCGCCCAACTGAAGCGGCCGCCAAGCATCTGGTTGGCAATATTGACGGCGACATCGCAGACACGAATGAAATAAGGCCCGTGCGAGGGCCCCACGTTGAGCCCCGGGCGCGTGTCGTCCAGGAGCGGAACAACCTGCTTCAGCAGGCCGACGTCGTTGACGTAGGGCAGGTCACGGAGTCCGGCGATGCGCTCAGCGGGTTGCTCGTGGGTCAATCGCTGAATCAACTGAGACCGGCTGTCGGCGTCTCCGAGCCGCGCCATCGCGAGCGAATCGGCATGGCGGGCGTGCTCGTCTTTCTCGGTTCGCATGCGTGCGGCCAGCACCGGGATCTTGGTGGCATCGCCGGATTCGCCGAGCAGCAGGCCGAGTTGCTCCCGGACGTACTCGTCCGCAGACGTGTTCATCACGTTGGTGATCGCGGGAAGATCGGCCGCACTATAGCGCGCGCGAAGGAAGCGAGCAGCCGCGGCGCGGACGGTTTCGGTGGGGTCGCGCAACTCCTTGAGCAGCCCTTCCCGGGCCGCAGGGCCGCCGGCGGCGTTCAAACAGACGACCGCTAGCTGACGCACTTGGGAGTCCTTATCGTTCAACAGCTGGAGCAGTGCAGGCCCGGACTCGGGACCCACGGTTCCCGGCTTGGTGACCGCTCCCCAATTCTTCTGTTTTACGTAATCCACTACCTCAGCCGGACTCATCCTGCCTCCTTCCCTTTCCTGCCATGCGGGCAACCGTGCCGCAAGCAGAACCAGGATACCCAAAGCGAAACGCGCCGCATCCCCGTATTTCAGCCGCCAACGCATAGCCCCTCACGCTTCCCTAAAACGGATTGAGCGACCTCCGCCGGCTGCGAGCGAGAGCTCCGTCCGACGGATCGGCGCTGAAATCCTTCAGATCGATCAAATTGCCGGGGACCAGATCGCCATACCCCACGTCATGCCGGTACGCCGGCTGGTTGGCGTCCAACGGGACCCAATCGAACATCACGCGGCGCTCCGACTCAACGTCGTCTCGAACATGGTGTCCGGGCCGGTCCTCGCCGGCGTGAATGTCCAGGTCCAGGTAATGGCCCAATTCGTGGGCCACTACGTGCGCGTCGCCGGTGTCCACGATCACGACTCCGTATCCGGTGGGACGGGCAATATCGTTATCGAACGTCAATCCAACCCACCTCTCGCTGGCGGACTGCACGAAGTAGACGTTAATGCCGTTGGCGTCCGGGTTGAGATTCAGGACCTGCGAAAACTCGCCAAAAGTGGGCGGCGTCCCGCTAAGATTCGTCGTCACCGTTCCAGCGGTGGTGAATCCATTGACGTTGTCGTTCAGAGTTTCGGCCGAATTGTAGACGAACTCAATTCCGGCGGCCCGCCAGATTACATTCACGTCCTCGAAAATTTGAACGAGACTGTCGGCGGTGCGCGCGGTCGCCGTGGCATTGATGGTGACCAGATGGGCGACCACGCGAAGCTGGCGAAGCTGGAAGATGTGCGGTTCCATCTCCGCGAGAACCGGTCCGGTGGCGGAGCCAAGATGCACCTGGATCTTGACCGGAACGCTGATAACGTCGATCAGGCCCTGGATACTGAAAATGCCGTCAACGGCGAGTTCGCCTTGCGGCGCCGTAACCGTCACCACGCTGGTATCGGAGCTGGTGACGAACAACTTCGCTGTACCGTCGATATCTTCCCTGCGAACTTTGAGACGGACCGTATCGCCGGCGGTGATGCCCACCATGGCGCCCCTCGCGTTGGTGCTGCCCCACGTGCCGGGGCGGTTGCCCATGGCGAAACCGCGATCGTCGACATCGGGCGCGTCGACCACCGGATCGCCCATCACCGCGCGTCCAAAGCGCAGCGGCACGATGATCTGCCGGTTGTTACGAACCTTCACGCGAACAGACATAAACTCTTTAGGCTCCCGCGCGCGATACCAGCCGCGGCCGCGTCTGCTTGCCGACGATGGCGTCCGGGAACAGCCCCTGGTCCGCTTGAAAATCCAAGAGGGCGCGCTCAAATTCGCCATTGGAGACATTCATGGCGTCGGCAGTAGCGGCGTTCACGCCATTGCCGTCCGGACCGTCGGAGCCGATCTGGTAGCCGAGCATTCGGAGACGCTCCTGCTGACCGCGCACCTGGTTCGCCGGATCCAGCGCGCCGGTTTCCACGGTGATTTCGTAATCGGCCACCGCCGAGCCGTCAACCAGCAATTGCAAAGTCGAACTGCCGCCGGGAGGCACGCGCACGTCGATCCGGCCGTCTTGCGGTGTGGTGCCCGACTGGACCACCGAACCGTTGATGAGGACTTGGAAACTGACGCCCATAATTCCGCGGACGTCGTCCTGCGGCGCATCGGGTGACATCTGCAGAAAGATCGGGACCGTGGGCGGCTGGTTGAGCGTGTTGTGTGCGGTGGAATCGTTTACCAGCCTGGAGATCGGCGTCATTGTCCGTACCTTTCCTTCAGGCGGCTTTGGGTGGCTGCGTCCGCTTCGCCCGTCACCGCGAGGCCCTCTTTCTGCTGAAAGGCTTTGATCGCTTCTTGGATGTCGTCGACGCCAAAACCGAGGCTGAGCAGCCGGCCGCTCACTCCGGTATCGGTGTCGAAGGGATCCAGTGAGCCGAATTGGATCTCGTATACATCCCTGGTGGATCCATCTCCTACGGTGAGCTTGCCGCGCTGGGCGCCGGGCGGCAGCGGTTGCTCTATGAATCCTTCGGAATCCGTTTCTCCCGATTTGAGCGCGCCGTCAATTTCGAGCTGGTAAGCCACGCCGGCCCGCGGTTGATCCTGGTCGAGCAAGCGGATTTTCAATTTCGCCGGATCACCTTTCTTGACGAACGTGTACAGCCGATCGGTAGGACAGTCAACCTGCTCTAGGTTCAGGTCGGGGACGAAAAGTTGGTCCCCCGGGTACAGCACGTTAGGGTCTTTTCTGACCGTGCGGAGCTGATCGTTATTTGGATGATTCCATACGGTCGTCCACAGCAGACCGAACTGGTCGGCGATGCTCGTTACACAATCACCCTGTTGGACAGTGTAGTTAGGCATATCAGCGATGTTAGATCATGACGCAGTTGGTAATCCTTCCTGACGGAAAATTCCTTAGCTCCGGAGTTACCTGCTTTTGTCATTTCGGGAATTGCTTACTTCGGTTTCCAAGCGTCTTTATCCAAATTCGGGAAAGTCACTTTGCAGGTGCCCGGGTCGATGTTATCGACGCGGGCGAAGCCCTTTTCATCCAGCGTGCCGTCCGCGATAGTTGATCCGTCCGGCAGCGTGATCTGATAGGGCTCGCCCGGGACCGGCTTGCCCGCTTCATCCACCAGCTTGATTTCGATCCAATGCTTTTTGTCCTGATTATCCGGCGAGTTGGGGTCGTGCGTGGGCCCGGTAACTCTCGCCGAATCCAGTTGAACGGGGGTGCGCGTAACGGAGCCGGCAATCGCGGTACCGGCCGCGCCGGGGTCGGCATCCACCGCCACGAGGGGATCCGTGGGAGAAATAGGCGATACGATCGATCCAGCCATGCCCACGCCGGCCGCGCCGCCGCTGTTGATCATGACCATGGTGCCGGTGATGAACACTCCGCCCGGATTGATGTCGATGAAATTACCGCCCACCTTGATCGTTAGTTCCGTGGCGCCTTCGATCACCACATTCATGCCTTTGATGTACAACGCTTGAGTCACCTGGCTGCTATGGTTACCCTGGAACTGTTCAATGACGTCGCCCTGGACGGTGAAGGAATGCGATCCCGCGACCTTAAGCGCTTCTTTCCCGTTGATGGTGAGGTGGTGATCCCGGCCGATTTGCTCGATTTGGTCGCGTGTAATGTCGCGATGCACGTCTCTTTGAATCTGTTCCAGCTTGTCTCGGGTGACGATCAGGTGACGGTCCTCACCGATCCATTCCTTGCGATCGTTCTTGACGCGGATCTCCAAGTCCTTCTCGCCGTGAACGAAAATCTGCTCGTCCCCTTTTTTGTCCTCGAAGCGGATCTCGTTGAAACCGCCTCCGCCTTGAGAAGAATAGCTTTTGATCGTGCTTTTGGTTTTCTCGCCGGGCAGAGTGTAGGGCGGCATCTGCTCGGCGTTATAGACGCGGCCGGTGATGATCGGTTTGTCGGGATCTCCTTCCAGGAAGTCGACAATCACTTCCTGGCCGATGCGCGGGGTGTATACGGCTCCCCACATCTTGCCCGCCCAGAGCTGAGACACACGTATCCAACAGGAGCTGTTCTCATCCAGTTTTCCTTCTCGATCCCAGTGGAACTGAACTTTGACGCGGCCGTATTTGTCCGTGAAAATCTCTTCGCCGTTCGGACCAACCACCACTGCGGTCTGCGCCCCTTGAATGACAGGCTCAGGGGTCAAGCGGCTGGGACGGAATGGCGTCGCGGCTGGGATACATTCGAAAGTGTTTCGATAATGGAAGTCTTCGTCGGCTCCGCTTCGGAAGTCCGCTCCCTGGTTAGCGACGTGGTGAATCGAGGTGAGCACGTAAGACTGATTCTGACTACCCCGATAATGTTCGGTCAGAGTGAACTTGTATCCGCTCGCGAAATCACGGCAGTCGCTCGAACCGTAACCAACCGTGTAAGGCGTTTCGGTTTCCTGGAGGCGAATCCTGACGCGGCTGTCTCCGTCGGAACGCTTGAGGTATTCGCCCGGGTAATCGTACAACTCATAAGTACCCTTACCGGAGACATTGGCGGACAGGTCGGTGAGAGGATTTTCGAAATCGTAGTCGGTAAGCGTATATTGGCCGGGCCGCAGTTCCTGCTGCAAGCGCCACTCGAGAATCACGTCGTCTTCCTGCCAAGCTCCCGCGGACTTTTCGTAGCGCACGTTGGGTTGCTGGGGGCAGGGCTTGTTTGCGGTTGGCGAGTTTGCCAGAACTAAAGTGTGCTTTCCGTTTTCATGCTCGAAGAAGTAAAAGATGCCCTCCTCCTCCATCAGCCGGGAGACGAAATTGAAGGAAGTCTCACGATACTGAACACAGTACTCGCGCTCGACAAAGTCGCCGTAGAGACGCAGGGCATAGTCCTTGAAGCCAAAATCAGTGAAGATCTGCTGGATGATGTCGGGCGCTTTCTTGTTCTGGAAAATTCGACAGTCGGATGTGCGCGTCAGGAACCACAGCCAGGGAACAATCTCCGCATGGTAAGAAGTAAAGTTCGCATCGCGCGCGCCCTGTGAGAAGCGGCTGATTTGCCCGTTGATGTAACGCTGGGTTCCATCCGAGAGCACAATCCAGAAGGTCACATTCTTCCCGACCACCGCGTCGAACTCGATGGATTCATTCTCGGAAAGCAGCTCCAGGTCAAATCGGAAGAGTCGAGAAATGCCCTCGTCACCTTGGAAACTGGAAAGAAGCAGAACGTCCTTCCCGAGCGCGGTAGCGACGCCGATTCTGCGATTGTCCTGAGTATAAGACAAGTGGTTTCACCTATGATACATAAGGAGACGCCCAATCCGCTGGGGAGGGTCCCAGCGCGGAGGCAACTGCAAGATGGCCAATTCGAGGCGATTGAGTTCAGCTGACGGGGACGCTTCAGCGATTCCGGCGAGTTTCACGCCGGGCCCCGCCGGTTACAACGATGCTTCAGACCCGGACTCACTCGTGTGCCGCATGGGCGACACGCAAGGGCCACTGGGCGCTGCTAGCGACCACGGCGATCCTCACGGAAGCAGCAGGGGAAAAGCGGTGGTCGATATTCCGATTCTGGCTGTGGATTCCGACCAGTTGCATCGCTTCCTGCGGTCGGTCGCTATCACCAAGGCGCAGGATCGTCACCTCCAGATGAAATGGCAACCGTACAATGACAGCGCTGTCATAAATGCGATTTACACCGTTCTGTTTTGGGCACAAAAACCTGGGGTGATGGATGCCAATATCGGCGACCCCAAGCAGGTTCAGAAGGAGGCGGATGGGGACACCGATGAGCTTCTGAATCAATTTGCGGCCAAGGTGTCCGGTGGTCCTCCGGCGCTGAAGGATTTCCTGGAAACTCAAGCTCGGACCCGCGCTACTTGTCTGGCGCGAACTCAAGCGAAGTTCGCGGAGGTTAACACGATCAACGCCGAGGTCCGGGCAGAAACCGCCCGAGGTGTGGTGGCATTGGCTAGGATCAAGCTCGGGGCGGATCTTTTGCTGCAAGGGTTGGGAATGATCAGCGGCAAGACCATCGGCACACGCCGTTTGCAGGTCGCGGTCGGTCTCGGGTACGACGTCATCACTGGACTGGTTGAAAGTTGGGATAAGACGCCTAGCGCCAAAGTGATCGCGGTGAGCAAACCAGTTGGACGCGAGGTGGGAAAGCACGTATCTGAGAAGATTGCTGAAACGGCTGAAGCCAAGATTCTCGAAGGCGAAGGATTTGTTCAAAGATCGGAGCGCCTGGGCAAACTAATCGAGGAGTACGAAAAGGATTTGATCGGCAAAGGAAGCGGCAAGGCTGCGAAGCTAAGAACCAGAATCAGATTGAGATCTGGCGAAATGGCCACCGCCGAGAGGGCGGCTCAAAGGTCGGCTCAAAGCGCCGCGGTCCGAAAGGCGCTGGGGAAGCTCAAATTCGTATTTATCGCCGATGCGATTTACGACAATTGGCGTGAGTACCGGGAGGCACTGGAAGCGGTGGAGGGGGACTTGCCGGATACGAGCGAGTAATAGCGGCATGGCCGATTACTTCAGCATGCTGCGCTCTCCTTAACTCAAGCCGCGATCATTTGACAAGCTAGCGGCGACTCGATTCTCCGCACGCCTGTGACCCGCACTGAAGCGCCGGGATCCGTATCGACTTGCGGGCACAAGATTTGGCGTACTAACATTTAAAAATTAAGGGTACCGCCCATGGCATTTGATTATGAGGTACAGCAGGGCGATTGCATTGGCAGTATCGCCTTCGCGAACGGATTTAACTGGCAAACCATCTGGAACCATCCTGGAAACGCGGCCTTAAGAGCCAAGCGCACGGATCCTAATGTGCTTCTTCCGGGAGATACGGTTCATGTCCCGAATCTCAATCTTCGAGTGGAGTCGTGCAGTACCGACAAACTGCACAAGTTCCAACTTAAGAACGTGCCCGCCAAGCTGCGCATCCAGTTGCTGGAGGAGGACAATGACAAAGACAAGACCGCGCAGTCTGACACCGAGGATTCGCATTACGAGGATCCCGATTTCCACTCCTCAACAAAGAAGAACAAACCGCGGGCCGGTGTGCCTTATTTACTGGTAATCGACGATCAGATCGTCCAGCAGGGGAAGTCCAACAGAAAGGGAGTTATAGCGACCACGCTCTCTCCCGGGGCCGCCCTGGGCCGCTTAGTTCTGAATCCCGGAACGTCAATGGAAGAAGCCTATCCCCTGCAATTAGGCAGTTTGGATCCTGTCACTGAAATCGAAGGAATCAAGAAACGGCTGAACAATCTCGGATTTCCCTGTGGCGATGGTGCGGACGAAACGCCCGAATTAGAAGCCGCGTTGAGCCTCTTTCAAGAGAAATCGGGACTCACCATCACCGGCAAAGTGGACGACCCCACTCGGCAGAAATTGAAGACAACCCACGGAGGGTGACACCATGGCGGTCACCAAACTCTGGGTTGCCTTCAATGCCGTCTTTGTCATCGATGATTCCGATTTTTGGGGACCGGGTGAATGGTATTTGACGGCGACCGTTGACGGAAAGTCAGTGGGCGATCCTAAACACGAGTTCGTCGCCAGGGAACGCCAGTGGATTGCATTGCGTCCGTCCGCTACGTGGTCCACCACGGTGGACGTGAGCGCCAAAGGGCCCGGCAGCACGGTCGAGATCCGTTTCAAAGGCCGCGAGGATGACACATTCGGCGACGACGATCTTGGGCGGGTTAGCGCCACTCTCAAATATCCGTACAAGCAAGAGTTGAACCTGACGCTACCTGGCAGCCTGGTGAAGGATAGGCGCTTTTACTATCTGAACCTGGTGGTTAAGATCGCGGAAGAGAAAGCGACCCTCGCGCCGGCGGGGCCGGGCGATGTGTTTGTGAACCGCCAGGCCGCCGGTACCGCTACCTTCACAACGCTAGCGGGAGCTCCCCTTACGCCCAGAGTTGAAATCTGTCCCGTGGTTCCCGTACCGGCCGCCGGTATGCCACCGCGCCCAGTCTTTCCAGTCGCTCTGGCTGCCGGCAAAGTCACCCCGCAGGCCGCTGCCGTGCCGCTCACAGCCACCCTGAACCTGAACGCCGTACCCAATCCGGCGGTAATACCCATTCTGGCCGCCGCCGACCCTGCGATCGCCCAAAAGGCCGCTCGTGTGGCAGTGACCTATTTCGAGCCGGGAAATCTCGATACCAGCTACTTCACTTGGCACATCAAGAGCGGCCCAGCCGCCTTTTCCGGCGACACGGATGGCAAGTTAGAAGTGCTGGTTTATGGAACGGGGGCAGGTACGGCCGATGCCGAGGCTATCATCGAATTGCGTTGGAATGGCACTGCGGGACCGTTGCTGTCAACCTTCCGGGCCTGGGTCGGTAAGATCAAGCAGATACCCTATCGAGCGTTGATCGTCAATCCGAAAAAGACCTCTCTCCGAATCCGGTCCCAACCTTCCGATGTCGTGAATCATATTGCGATGGCGAATGTCTTACTCTGGCACGCGGGCTTGACCCTGGTTCCCGACACGGACACTACCGTTTGGGATGGAGCTACCTCGGCCGGAAATGGCATCTTCCAGATCACGCTGCCCACGTCACAGACCGCCTTCACGGTCGGAGTAAATGCCGACCTGACTCCCGTGGCGACGCGCTTGAATTTTAAACCCGGATTTATGCATTTCTGCTACCTAAAATCCACGAAGCAGTCGGGGCTGGCTGGGTCAGCAACGGACCTCCCGCAGTTGACTGGCGCGGACCAACGGCTGTCCGGCTCGCCGTCGCCTTCCTGGGTGCAGCCAAGTGGCGTACCGCCCGACGTGGCCGCGGCGCAAGTCGTCCTGCACACCATGCCCAAAACCACGCGCCCCAAGGCTCCAGGCGACAGAACTTATCTCAAGAATCGCGGGCTGGCGGCGAATGCCATGAATCAACTCTTTGGGCTCATTATGCCGGATTACACCGTACCCAGCAATCCGGATTGGGGTCAAACCATGGCCCACGAAACCGGGCATGTTCTTGGTCTTCTGCATCGCGGAAACGCGGGGCATGGCTCAGCGGCTACTGGTGCATCGGACGATGGCATCAACGATCCGACGGGGAAGGGATACCCTTGGCGCGAAAACACGATGTGCTATGGGTACACTCTATCCCAGGATTTGGATATCATCCAGGCAATGGTCATTCGCAGGCATCCGGTGTTGAAATAGGGCAATGGCATCCGCAGACGGTTCGGTGATGCAGTATTCCGAAGATTCTCAGCTTCTCATGAAGACGGCGGTGGAATTTGCGCGCAGCGAATCTTTGGACGTCCACGAGTCATTATTTTCCTATCTGGCGAAGGAAGACTTCCTGAATCGTCTGGATGGCCCAGAAGACTATTTGGCCCCGCCGCGCCAGCTCCGGCTGGCGCGTGTCATGAAGACACTGATGTCCAACCCCGTCCCTTGGAGCAAGCAAGTCCTGGTTCGGCTCACCGGAGCACAGACCTTCATTTCTTTTGAGCCCCGGCAAGAATTGCTCATCCGGGCGCTGGTGATCGTGCGCCCCGCGCCCCCGCAAAGCGTTTCGTTTTGGAACGAACACAGTCAACCGGAGTCGCCTTATCTTCACGTGACTATTTCCGCGCTGGCAGACAACGGGAGTCCCCCAGCGCTGGAACTGCTGGAGCAGAAGATGGCGGATCCTCAACTGGAGCCGACCGACAAGGTTGCCTGGATCCGCGATCCGATTCTCGTCCATCGCAACGAGCCCGCCATGTTGGAGAGTTGTGAGCGGATGTTAGCGACCGGACTGCCGCCCGATCTTCGGCCCAGCCTGGTCGAAGGGCTGTTCGATTACAAGCCGGAGTGGTATTTGTCCTGCGAGCCTCCGCATCCTCCGCCCCGTCTGGCGATGAGCGACGAGGCTCGCCGAATCCTGCGATCGATCGGAAGCCATGCGCTCGAGTCGCTTTCGCTCGAGGAACCCCTAAAAGCGACCGTGCAGTCCGTTTTGCGGGAGGGGGAATCGTAGGCCGTGTGGCGCTATATGCTGGCTTGGGCCGCTTCGGCAATGGTTACTTTCGCCGTGGATTTGACTTCGCTCAAGACCGCCAAAGATCCCCAGGTCCTGCTGGACACGGCGCTGGAATGCGCGCGGAGCCAGGACCCCGCAAATCTCAACGCGCTTGCCGAGTCGCTCGGATCGGTGAGTTTTCTCGCGCGGCTGGACAGCGCAGCCGATTATCAGGGGCCGCCTCAACAACTGCGCCTGGCTCAAATTCTGGCGACGATTGCCGATAACCCCACTGCTCACCGAGTTCTGATCGCACTGACCAGTCAGCGCGCATTCACTTCCTTCGAGCCGCGGCAGGAGTTGCTGATTCGTTCCCTGGCAGCCGTGCGCCCGGCTCCGGCAGAGGCGATTCGTTTTTGGGAGCTTCACAGTACACCCACCTCCCCTTATCTGCACGTCACCATCGACGCCCTTGCGGATAACCTCAGCGAACCAGCTCTCCAGTTGCTGGAGAAGCGCGTTGTCGACCCGAAGTACGACCGCGAATCCCGAATTGCCTGGATGCGCGACCCCATCCTACGGCATCGAACTGATCTGGCAATGCTTCGGATCTGTGAACACATGCTCACCACCACTTTATCCGCGACCATGCGGCCGCAATTGGTGGAAGCTCTTAGCGACTATCGGCGCGAGTGGTATGGGTCCGACTCCGCTCCCCGCCCTCCGGACCTTCGGCGTGCTTCCGAGGAAGCGCGCGCGGAACTTCGCAAGATCTGCGAGCTCGCTCTCAGCGGCGTCCGGCTTACCAAATCGCAGAAGGCGGCCGTTCAAAGCACATTGAACGACCTTGCTACCAAAACCAAGTAACGGCATTGAAACCGTCGAAGCATCCGATCGGTGCAAAGGCGTACTCAGGCGCAAGAAGGCGCCACCAAATCCCAGTTCCTCGATCATTAGTCAATCAGTTTATTTCGTACTGGAACGCGCCCTTCTCATCCACGCCTACGTTCACACTCGTAAGCTTCAGGCCCTCGGCCATGCGGGTAAGCAGTTCGCTCGATATCGCGGGCAGCAGCGTTCCCGTCAAGATATGATCCACGTTGCGGGCGCCGCTTTCCACTTCCGTGCAGCGCTTCGATACCTCGGTAACCAGATCGTCGGAATAGGTGAACGGCACGTGATGGGTTTCCAAGAGGCGCCGGCGGATCTTGCCGAGCTTTAGCTCTATGATCGTGCGTAGGGCCGAATCGCTGATCGGATAATAGGGAACCACGATCAGGCGTCCCAGCAATGCGGGCTTGAAGATCTTGCGAAGCTCGGGGGCGATGGCCTGGGCCAGCGCTTCAGGCTCAGGGCGCGTCTCGGGGTCCGCGCAAAGCTTCATCATCATATCCGAGGCGGCGTTGGAGGTCATCAGGATGACGGTGTTCTTGAAGTCCACTTCGCGTCCCTCGCCGTCCTCCATCATTCCCTTGTCGAAGACCTGGTAGAACAGTTCCATCACATCGGAATGCGCCTTTTCCATTTCATCCAGCAGCACCACGGAATATGGTTTCCGGCGTACTGCTTCGGTGAGCACGCCGCCCTCTCCATATCCGACGTATCCGGGAGGCGAGCCCTTCAAGCCCGATACGGAGTGCGGCTCCTGGTATTCGGACATATTGATGATCGCCATGTTTCGCTCACCACCATAGAGTATGTCAGCCAGCGCGAGAGCAGTTTCGGTTTTGCCCACGCCGCTGGGGCCCACCAACAGGAACACTCCGATGGGGCGGCTGGGGTCGTCCAGACCCGCGCGGGAGGTGCGGATGCGCTGGGCGATCGCGTCCAAGGAGTGCGGCTGTCCAATGACGCGCTGCTCCAGCAGGTCCTTCAAATTGAGTACGGTCTTGATCTCGTCCTTGACCATTTTGCCAACTGGAATGCCCGTCCAGCCGGAAATGACCTCCGCCACGGATTGTGAATCCACCCAAGACTGAATGAGCGGTTCCTCACCCTGAAGCTGCGCCAAGTCGCCCATGGCTCGATCCAAGTCTGAACGGAGACTTGTTAAATTGCCGGCCGCGACTCCGTCACCGGCCGCTCCCGCCGGACTGGACACGCTGGCTGCACTCGCGGCCGGTTGCGCGACGATCTCTTCGATCTTGTTCCGGAGATCCACCACGGTCTGGATTGCCGTGCGTTCTTTTGCGAGCCGGGCTTGAAGGGCGTCCAATTGGGCTTGGGCGGTCTGTTTCTGGTTAGCGATCGCAGCCAGACGCTCGGCGTGATTGCCGCCGGTAGCATGCTCGCGTTCCAGGACGCGAGCTTCCGTTTCAAGTTGAGCGATCTGGCGGTTACAACCTTCGATCGCCGGCGGCGTCGCGGATTGGGAAAGAGCCACGCGCGCGGAAGCCGTATCCAGTACGCTGACCGACTTATCCGGTAACTGCCGACCCGAGATGTAGCGATGCGAGAGCCTGACGGCCGCTTCTACTGCTTCGTCCAAAATGCGCACCTTGTGGTGTTTTTCCAGGGTCTGGACCAGCCCGCGCATCATGACGAGAGCGTTCCGTTCCCCCGGTTCCTCGACCTTGACTACTTGAAAACGGCGCGCGAGCGCGGCGTCTTTCTCGAAATACTTTTTGTATTCGGACCAAGTGGTGGCGGCGATGGTGCGCAATTCGCCCCGTGCCAATGCCGGTTTGAGGAGATTGGCCGCGTCTCCCTGGCCGGCTTGGCCGCCGGCGCCAATCAACGTATGAGCTTCATCGACAAAAAGAATAATCGGCTGCGGCGAGGCCTTCACCTCGGCGATCACCGATTTCAGCCGGTTTTCGAATTCGCCCTTTACTCCCGCACCGGCCTGGAGCAGACCCAGATCCAGCGTGCGGATACTCACCCCACGCAAAGGAGGAGGAACATCTCCGGCGGCGACGCGTAAAGCAAAACCTTCGACCACCGCCGTTTTACCGACGCCCGCCTCACCGGTGAGGATGGGGTTGTTCTGCCTGCGTCGAGTCAGGATGTCGACGATCTGGCGGATCTCAAGATCCCGGCCCAGCACGGGATCGATCTTGCCGGATTTCGCGGCGGAAGAGAGATCGATCGTATATTGATCTAGGTTCGGAGTCTTCGAGCCGGCGCCCGGCGCGGAGGGGGCGCCTGCGGTAGACTCAGGCGACGCTCCCAATGGCGCGGCCTCACTTTGTTCCACCGAATTCGCGATAATGTCCGGAAGATTCTTTCGCAGCGTTTCCAGCGAGATCTTCTGAAATTCCGGGGAAATGTCGGTCGCGATTCGCGCGAGATCTTCGCTCACCAGGAGCGCCGTAGTGAGTGTGCCGGACCGGATCAATGGAAAGCTGTAGTCCAGAGACCCAATGGACCACGCCTCGGTCAGCAGCTTCACGATGCGCGGCGACAAAGCCGGACTGCGCGCGTTTCCGGTTTTCATTCGGTCGATGCACCTTCCGAGGTCGGCATTGAGCCGGGCGGGTTCAACTCCGAAATGCTTCCAGATCCGGGAGACGTCCGTGTTGCTGGTCTCGTTTAGCTTCAGAAGCAGATGTTCGATTTCGACATCATAATTGGTTCGGGACACGCAGATTCCCGCGGCGCCTTCCATGGCACTGCGGCACGTCCCGTTCAACTTGGAAATTAGCGACTTGAGATTGACTGTCATAGTGTACCGACCTGTTAATTCGCGGCGACCAGGATGGTGTCTCGTGCATCGCGCGTGAAATCTTCCGTCTTCAGCCAGGTGGACCAGCCCAGCCGGGGAGAGGCTGGATCGTCCGACAACTGGCACGAAGGAACCTCAGCAGCTTGCAAAATCAGCTGCACATCGAACTCCAGAGTTCGCCCCACGAAGAATCGAGTAAGATTGACGAGCTTGGCAAACGCCTCGCCTCCCGGCAAAAAAAGCACAAATCGTTTATACGTTATCGGCCCGAGCTGCACACGGAAAGCGGCCTGCTGATTCCAAACCTGATCTCCCACAATAGCGCCGATACCGAGTTGATTATGCAAACCCTCCGGGCTCAAGTACGACAGATCGGATTCGACCAAGGATATCCACCGTCCGACAAACTGCTCAATCTCAACCGGCAGATGGAAGTAATCCTCAAGCATACCGCGCAGGGCGCTGGCGGAGTGCGGACTTTGAGCGATTAATCCGCTATACAGCAAAAGCGCTTCATCGGGAACCCGCAGCCGTCCCCGCAGACCTGGCGTGCCCATGCCAATGAGATCGAAGACATACTGACTGAGGCCGTGACCCTTCGATTTGGTCGCCTGCTCGTGCTCGTAGGAGGCGACAACGTCATGCTTGGCCCAAGCTTGATAGAACAGCGCGATGAACCGATGATTGAATAGATCGAAGAATGCGGCGGTCGCGGTGTCTTTTTCGAAAAGCCTGGCGATCATGTACTCGGTATAGTGCTCGGGAAGCACGCCGATGGGACCTGTAAGCCCCATAAAGGCGACGGTCATCTCAATCGGATCGCCGGCGGTCAGCTGGGCAATGGAACTAGGAGGGAAATTCAGGGACGCCAAAGCGCGAAATCGAATCGACTCGGAAAGTCCTTCATCCAGGCGGGAGAGCATCTGCCGGGATGGATGCATCAAGCCCAGCAGCCGGACGGCCTGAAAAAAATCGAATTCGTAAGGGCGCCGGAAGAGCAGTTCGGCTACAGAAGGATCTGCTCGCCCGACCTCGGTTGCCACTGTTTTATATATCCTTTCCGCTGTTTCGATCGCGCCTTCAACTGGGTGAACGAATTCATGGAGCTGTACAGGCCGAAAAACGCTTCCAAGACGGCCGCAAACACGAAAATACCGCTGCCCACGAACTCGGACTCATCCAACTCCATATCCACCTGTATGCCCTGCACAAAAACGACACCGTATTTCGAGATGATCCGGGACACGTAAGGCGTGCTCGACAAGTCGGTAATGCCGGTGATCTGCCTGCGAATAACCGGGTCTTCGGTGAAGTCGTACAATTTCAGGATCTCCTGCAGCGCCTCCTTGCCGCCCTCTACGATCGACAGGTAGTTGAGAGCGAGATGCGAGATGAGTCTCCATTGCAAGCCGCGGCGCAGAGGCGCGCGAATAGTTTTGGTGGGTATCATCAGAGCGCGAACGCGCAGCATGGTGCCGGCTTCCAGCGACAGTTCACCGTAGGATCCGCTGAAAGGCAGTTCGCCGGCCAGATCCCGGTTGGTACAGGTGACATGCACGGTTAGGCTCTCATCCGGCGGGCGGACCGGGTCGAACTTCGAATTAACCAGAGAAAGATAGACCTCTGTGCCATGGTCCCCGGTCAGCTCCGAAGTCTTCCGGCTGGCGTACCAATAGCCCTGCGCGGGATCTTCGCTGTAGGCATGCCGGATGGAATAAAACGGCATGTATTCGCGCGGCTTTTCGAGATAAGGAGCGGTGGATGTAACTCTATTTACGCTGTAGATTTCCGTCGAAGAGCGGCGATGGATATCCGGGATCACTGCATAGTTGGTGTCCTTCTGCGTGATGCCGATCGGTTCGGCCGGCCGGTCGAAAAGGTTGACGATTGGCGTGCAGCCCAGTTGAAACGTCTCCGTGTTGACCTTCTGCTCCAGCAACTGCAAGCGCTCCCTGCGCTCAAAGGAGCTGATATGAATCAGGATTTGAACGGAATTGCCCATCCCCTTGCGGTTTATCTGAGGGAAGCCGGTCACGTCGAAAAACAGAAATTTCTGCGGAAACGAAAAATACTCCTGCAGGAGTCTGTATCCGACGAAGCTGCGGGCCGGGTAGGGCAACAGACCTTCGTGCCGGTTGAAGCCCACGGGCCGGACGCATCCCGGCGGTAGAGGCACCGGCGAGGGCGCACGCCGGGAACGGGAGAGCGAACCCACTTCCACCCGGACGACGTTGTTGAACAGCAACTCATAGAGCGTGTGTACCACCGGTCCTTCGCCGTTCAGATAAAATCGCAAACCTTCGAGCGGCAAGGATTCGAATACCGAGGGGCCCAGGCACTTGAGCTCGATGCGGATAACGGCAACCGAATCGCTGGGACCACTCGACATGCCCTGGTTTGAGGCGGGAGCCACCGCGGCCGACACAACCGAGAGCGGCCAGAGCGTCACCGGGTAGCAAGTGCGGAAACTGCAGGATGTGTCCTTGCCCGCCACCGGTTTGGTATACAGTTGCGAGTGCTGCTTGATTTCGTAGCCAGTGGCGAGTTGAGCCTGCTCGGGGTCGGCCTTGAACTGAGCGATCGACATTGACGGAATCGGCTGCAGGTAGTGCGGGTACAGGATGCCGAGCAGCGCTTCTGTAATCTCCGGAAACTCGTCGTCGATTTTGTGATGCACACGGCCCGCCAGGAAGGCGAAGGCCTCGATTAAGCGCTCGACGTGCGGATCGTCGCACTTGTCGGGCTCCAGCATCAGGCGCTGCGCGATTTTGCTGTAGCTTTTCGCGAACTCTTTCCCCATGTTGCGGAACACACTGAGTTCGTGCTCGTAGTAGGGAAGCAGGTCTTCTTTCATCGATTCTCGCTGGCGATAGAGAAATGGGATGTATCTACTTCGAGGATCGTGTCGAATCGGACGGGCTCCGGTTCAGGCTCCATTTTGAGCTGAGCGTCCACGCGAAATCGCACCCCGGAGTCGAACTCGCCGCGCGCCTCCAGATGCACCGTGACGCCCAGAAGGCGGGGCTCGAAGCGCCGGATGGTAGCTTCGACTTCCCGGCGCAGGCGGTTTTGTTCCATGGGGCTGCGCAAGGCATAAGATGTGAAATCGGGCAGCCCGTAGGCCAGGAGCGACTGATTCAGCTCCACGAATTCGTCCGGCACTTCGTTTTCGCGCCGTTTGGTGTTCAGCAGCGCGCTCATATCCCGGACCAGCGACGCCTTGAGCTGCCGGATGCTTTGATATCTCGACATGGGGCGATCGGAACTTGAGTCTGTGTCGTCGTCGCAGAGCCGGTCCAGCAGCGAGAGTTTGACGCGAACATCGGGTTCTCCGCGGGACGGTGTCATCATCAACCTCGTGAAATTCAGTTTTCCCAGCGTAAAGCTTGCCAGGGATCAAGACGGCAAAGCCGGTCGAACAGTTCTCCCGCGCGGGCTTTTGCATCGTCCACGGATTTGTACGAGCGGTAAAGCCTGCCCCAGACGCGCCCCACCAGTTCCGCCGATTCCCAGCCTTCCAGGTGGTGTTCGTCGATCTCCTTGGCAAGTTCTTCGAGTATGGCAATAGCCAGCCGGTCCCGCTTGATCGCGAAACACGTTTCGGCCAGCCGCAGCTTGCGATGGAATCGAATGCGTCCATGTTCGCTCGCGGCCAGCCTCGTCATCTCAGCCAGGCCCTCTTTCACGTTTCCGGATTTGATCAGATTCTCTGCGGCGTGCCAGGAGCCGCCGGAACCGGCCCCGCCCATTTCGTCGCCGAAAAAGCCTTCGCCAAAACTGAAACCGGAACGCTCGGTTTCGCTCGTCGCGCTCGCTCCTGCTTCTGACGGATCAGGTTCCTGTTCGCGCTTTTTCTTCACACTGTCCTGGATCAGTTTGCGGCAGTCCTCCAGGGCCTCGCGAGCGGTGCGCAGACCTGGTCCCTGGCCCCCGAACTTGTCGTCGATGGCCTTGTCCAGCGCCAAAAACTCGGTCCAGGCGACCTCCAGTTCCTTGGAAATGGATTCGATTGCCGCGCGCGGAGTGGAGCTCACCGCGGCTTCAAACATTTCTTGGGAAACGTGGCCGCTGGATAGTCTTGCCTGGCGCGTTTGCTGCTTGCTCTCATCGATGTCTCCGGTGGACGTCACCAAGTCCTTCTCCCAGCCCACCAGGCGAGCGTCCTTATAGTCTAACCAGGAGTAATCTCGCCCGCTATCGGAGCGCTTGGTGAGAAGGATACCGCGAATCGCTTTGGGCAGCTTCTCTTCGTCGCCCAGCCACGCCAAGGCTTGGGATCGATATTCTACATCGCCGTCCTCAATAGGCGGAAAAAGACCCGAGTCCCAAAAAGTGGCGACTAACCCGGTAATCAGACGCAGGCTCTCCGCCAACCCGGTGAAACCGCCGTTGAGATTCAGGTTCGCTTCCGTCAGGAAAATGGCGAGCCGCAGATCCTTAGTTTTTTGGCTCAGCAGCTCAACCGACAATTCCTTGACCGCGTGCCAATCCGATTCCTTCAGCGGCCGGTCCCAACTGCCGCGTTCGAGCTTGTCATCAGCGCGTCGAGCTTCCTTAATGGCCTGCCATTCCGGTTCACCCGATTGGTCCTCACCGGCGGGTTTGTCCGCTGAGATGGGCTGCAGAAGTTCCTCAAGCATCGGCGCCGCCATCCCGTTCCTCAGCGGTCTCGTCGAAATCGATCTGGCGAACGTCGGCGATGGGCAACTCCTGGTCGTCCACAGCGAGCAATTTTTGCCCCACTCCCAGAGAGAGACCCTCCACATCGGCACGCCAATCGGTCATTCGGCCGAGCTTGATCTGATTGTTGGGGCTTTGGTACGAGCCCGGGTAAAGGCAGGGCAAAAGAACTTCACCGAGCGATCCGATGTTCAGCTCTATGCTGGCCGGTATCCAAACCAGATCGCGCAAATATTTAGGCTGGATAATCTGGACGGACCGGATGGACTCCCAGGGAACCCACGAATAGCTCGACCCGACGAAAACCTCAAGAAAAGGGCCGAGAAGGTCGTCGCAGTCGGCAAGGCTGCTGAAGGCTTGCCCATTCGCTTGGCCTGGCAGCTCGGGACAGGATTCCGCCGCCTGTTCGAGCAGTTCACGCGCCTGGCTGTTTAGGCCTTCCTGGAGGCAGTGAACCGCTTTCAGGTGCAGACCGGTATAGTCCGGTATTTGTTTCGGCAAGCCGGGAATCCGGTTACCGGAAAATACCTCACGGCGCGCCGCCTCGGCTTGCAAGGCGTTGCGGTAAGCCTGAACGGCAACGTCGGAATCCACTCCTTGCTGGGCAATCACATCCAGTTGCTTGCGGGCGCGTTCTAAGTCGCCGGCAAAGCAGAGCAACTCGAACAGGAAGGTGCGACGTTTCGGGTCGCCGGGGTTACCCCTGATCTCGGCGCTGACGGCCTCCAGCGCCTCAGAAAGCTCACCCGCATTGAACGACTCGCGTGCATTCATCGCCTGTAGGACAGCACCTCTGCACCTTCCGTGAATACCTCGGCTTAGGAGTATACCTTGTTAGCCGTTGCGTCCCATCCGCCGGTGACGTTGCCGCCTCCGGTTCCGTCGGCGCGCTTCTGCTGCGTGTAAGTCCACTTCGCTTTTCCGAAGTTGAACGTGACGGACTCGGTTGGAAAACTGTCGGATCCCTGCGAGCTGCCGCCCGGACTGACGCTGGAAATGATCACTTGCTCCAGCTTCACTTCCATATATTTGACTTTGTCCCCGCCGGCCCGGCAAAGCTCCATCGAGACGGTGGCGATGTGCTTGCCGGAGCAGCACAGCTCGTACAGCTTGGGCGAAGCCTTGTCGAGATGCTTTACGATCGATACGTCGTGAAGATTCACCCGTTCCGCCGATGCGCCCCCCGCGGAACTGGCCGTCGATGACGCCGGCTGTGACATGCCGAAGTTGAAGGAAAGGATCTCGATCCAGTCCTTGTGTTTGTCGTCTGTGCTCTCGCCGGGTATCCCGTCGATTTTAATGAAGCTATCGAATGCCATGCTCTCTCCTATGATGTTTTGTCTACTTCCATCTGGTTCTCGTCTTCGGTAAGACGAAGAAAACGTGCTGCATCTGGTTCCCGTATGGAGCCGCCCGTCGCGATCATGGACTGAGTAGAACGGCGCGCAGG